>Ga0209724_1000378_pt1 | contig 43631 bp, 28 predicted proteins | sample grotaG_FD_184143 | JGI IMG/M metagenome (GOLD analysis project Ga0209724, IMG submission 184143) | Glacier valley bacterial and archeal communities from Borup Fiord, Nunavut, Canada, to study Microbial Dark Matter (Phase II) -... | ecosystem: Environmental > Aquatic > Freshwater > Ice > Glacier ... | reverse complement strand
CGACCACATCGTGCATATGCTGGCGATCCGTCTGGCCTGGGAGTGGCTGCTGAACGAGGGCCACCCCGAGGCAGGGGTGGCGGCAGGCCTGGCTTCGGCCTGGCGTCAGGCCGAAGGCGCGGTCGCCCGCGCGCAGGCCGCGCAGAGCCGCGACTGGCTGTGGCATGTGGCTCTCGAGCGTGCCTACCAGGCGCCAGTGGCGAAGCAGTTGATGGCGGGGGCACCCAAGCCCGGCGCAGTGGAGACGACGCCCGCCGTGCAGGCCGTGTTCTGCATCGACGTGCGTTCCGAGGTCTACCGCCGCGCACTCGAGGCGAGCAGCGCCGAGCGGGTCCAGACCCTGGGCTTCGCCGGCTTCTTCGCACTGTTCATCGCGTACCGGCCGCTCGGCAGCGAGATGGTGCGGCCGCAGTTGCCCGGCCTGCTCTCGCCGGCGCTGTGCATCACCGATGAATGCGACACGCCGACACTCGCTGCGGCGCTGTCCACGCGCCGCAAGAAGAACCTGCTGGTGCGCCAGCAGTGGCAGACGTTCCGCGGTGGAGCGGGCTCCACGTTCTCTTTCGTGGAAGCCTGCGGGTTGCTCTATGCCGGCAAGCTGCTGAAGAACCACCTCGGTGGCGAACGGAACCCGGCGCCCGTGGAACTGACGGGCCTGCCCGCAGCCGAGCTCCAGACGCTGCGCCCGCGTTTGCCCACCAGCGGCGGGCCGGACATCGAGGCACGCGTCGCCATGGGGGCCACGGCGCTGGGGGCGATGGGGCTGTCCACCGGCTATGCGAGGGTGATCCTGCTCGCCGGGCACGGCAGTACCAGCGCCAACAACCCGCATGCCGCCGGGCTGGACTGCGGCGCATGCGGCGGGCAGACCGGCGAAGTGAACGCGCGCGCGCTCGCCGCGCTGCTCAACGACCCGGCCGTGCGCAAGGGCCTGCAGCAGCGCGCGCTGGACATGCCCGAGAGCACGGTCTTCGTCGCCGGCCTGCACAACACCACCACCGACGAGATGCTGCTCTACGACACCGATCTGCTGCCCGCCAGTCATGCGAAGGACCTCGAAGCGCTGCGTGGTTGGCTCGCGGAAGCCGGCAAGCGCACGCGCGCCGAACGCGCTGCGTTGCTCGGCCTGGCGAGCCAGGCCGCATCGCCCGCGGCGCTGCAGGCGTCCATCGTGGCGCGCACCAGCGACTGGGCGCAGGTCCGGCCGGAGTGGGGGCTGGCCGGCTGCGCCGCATTCGTCGTCGCGCCGCGCAGCCGCAGCCAGCACATGAACTTGGGCGGCCGCAGCTTCCTGCACGATTACCGTTGGGAGCGCGACCCCGGCTTCAAGGTGCTGGAGCTGATCATGACCGCGCCGATGGTAGTCACGAACTGGATCAACATGCAGTACTACGCCTCGACGGTGGACAACACGCATTACGGCAGCGGCGACAAGGTGCTGCACAACGTCGTCGGCGGCAACATCGGCGTGTTCGAGGGCAACGGCGGCGATCTGCGCATCGGCTTGCCGATGCAGTCGATCCACGACGGCGAGCAGTTCGTGCATACGCCCTTGCGGCTGTCGGTGTTCATAGAAGCACCGCGCCCGCAGATCGATGCCATCATCGTTAAACACGCCGTCGTCAAACAGCTCGTCGACAACGAGTGGCTTCACCTGTTCCACATCGAGCCCTCGGGCGCGACGGTCGCGCGCTATCGCCCCGGCGGGGCTTGGCACGCCGTCGAAGCGACACCTTGACCCGCACGCGATGCGCCGACCGCGCTAGGCCAGAGCCGCCGTGGCCAGCAGCGCCGCGCGGCCGTCCGGGCCCTGCGCTTCGAGGGCCACGCTGTCAAGGCCCGGTGTGGCCAGCAGGCGCAGCGGGCCCAGATCGAACAGCGGCGCGACCCCGCGAAAACTGAAGGCCGTCACGGGCCGCGGCGTGGCGTGCCGCACCAGCTGCAACAGCAGCACCGCGGTCAGCGGGCCATGCACGACCAGCCCGGGGTAGCCCTCGACTTCGGTGGCGTAGGCGCGGTCGTAGTGGATGCGGTGGGCATTGAAGGTCAGCGCCGAGAAGCGGAACAGCAACCGCGTGTCGGGTTGCAGCGTGCGTGACCAGCAACCCTCGGGCGGTGGCGGCAACGCCGCAGCCACCGGCGCGGACACGGCAGCACCGGGTTCGCGGTAGACGATGTCCTGCTCTTCTTCCAGGCACAGCACGCCGCCCTGCAGGAAGCGGTAGGCCACGGTGACGAAGGCCAGCGCGCCGGTCTTGCCCGACTTCATCGCCACGTCGCGGATGGTGCCCTCGCGCAGGGCCGGCACGCCCACGCGAAGCGGCCGGTGCACCTGCATGCGGGCGCCGGCGAACATGCGGCGCGGGTAGGGGATCGGCGGCAGGAAACCGCCGCGCTGCGGGTGCCCGTCGGTGTCCAGCGCGGCGTGCGGCGCACGCGGCAGAAAGTGGAACCAGTGCCATGGCAGCGGCAGCGCATCGCCGTCGGCGAGGGGCGCGCCTGGCTCGTCGAGCATCGCCTGCGCGGCCTGTGCCTGCACCCGGCAGATCGGGTCGTGGACCTGTTCAGTGCGGCCGATCCATTCCGAGAAGTCGGTGTCCATAAGCGATTCCGATGCTGGCTTCAGAAAGTCTGTTCATTTGCACGGGATTCCACCCGGCCGGCGCTGGCACAAGGGAATTTAACCTCCTTTCAAATTCTGCCAAACGCCCTGCGAGCCTGAAAGCGGCGCCACCGAGACCCCCGTGACCACCACAAGCCCACAACCCGACACCGCCGCCTCCCGCAACCCGGGCGCCCGCCCTTTGCAGGGCGTTCGCGTCACCGACGTCGGCAACTTCCTGGCCGGGCCCTATGCCGCCACGCTGCTGGGTGAGTTCGGCGCCGAGGTCATCAAGATCGAACACCCGGACGGTGGCGACCCGATGCGCCGCTTCGGCACCGCCACCGCGCAGCCCGACGCCACGCTGGCGTGGCTGAGCGAAAGCCGCAACAAGAAGTCGGTCACCTGCGATCTGCTGCAGCCCGAGGGCGTGGCCCTGTTCCTGAAGCTCGTGGCCAAGTCCGACGTGCTGGTGGAGAACTTCCGCCCCGGCACGATGGAAAGCTGGGGCCTCACCTGGGACGTGCTGCACGAGGTCAACCCGAAGCTCGTGATGCTGCGCGTCACCGGCTACGGCCAGACCGGGCCTTACCGGCGCCGCGCCGGCTTCGCGCACATCGCGCAGGCCTTCGGCGGCCTGAACTACCTGGCGGGCTACCCCGGCGAAACGCCGGTGCTGCCCGGCACCGTGCCGTTGGGCGACTACATTGCCAGCCTGTTCGGCGCCGTGGGCGTGATGATCGCGCTGCGGCACGCCGAGCACACCGGCCGCGGTCAGGTCATCGACGTGGGCATCTACGAGGCCGTGTTCCGCGTGCTGGAAGAAATCGCCGCCGCTTACGGCCTGCATGGCACGGTGCGCGAGCGCGAAGGCTCGGGCAGCTTCGTGGCCTGCCCGCACGGCCACTTCCGAAGCAGCAACGGCAAGTGGATCGCGATCGCCTGCACGACCGACAAGATGTTCGAGCGCCTGGCGGCGGCGATGGGCCGGCCCGAGCTGGCAACTGCAGCGATGTACGGCGACCAGCGCAAGCGCCTGGCGGCGCGCGACGAGATCAACCGCATCGTCACCGAATGGGTGGGCGCACACGACCGTGCCGAAGTGCTCGAGAAGTGTTTGGCCGAGGAAGTGCCGGCCGGCAAGGTCAACTCCATCGCCGACATCTTCGCCGACGAACATTTCCAGGCGCGCGGCAACCTGGCCCGGGTTCGCTCAGGCGATCTGGGCGAGGTGGTGGTGCCCGGCGTCGTGCCGCGCCTGTCGGCCACGCCAGGGCGCATCGAGCACCTCGGCCCTGGCCTGGGCAACGCCAACGCCGATGTACTGGGCGGGCTCCTGGGCCTGCACGCCGACGAGCTGCGGCGGCTGCGCCAGCAGCGAGTCATCTGAGGGAGCTGCCATGACACAGGCTGCGACCGACCTCGCCACCGCCGCGCTGCCACTGCACGGCCTGCGCGTCATCGACATCGCCACAGTCATCGCTGCGCCCTACTGCGCCACGCTGCTCGGCGAATTCGGCGCCGACGTGCTCAAGCTCGAACACCCCGACGGCGGCGACGCCCTGCGCCGTTTCGGCACGCCATCGCAGCGCGGCGACACGCTGACCTGGCTGAGCGAAGCGCGCAACAAGCGCTCGATGACCATCGACCTGCGCACGCCCGAAGGCGTCGACGTGTTCAAGCAGCTCATCGCCAAGACCGACGTCCTTTGCGAGAACTTCCGCACCGGCACGCTGGAGAAATGGGGCCTGGGGTGGGAGGTGCTCAAGGCCATCAACCCGGGGTTGGTGATGCTGCGCGTCACGGGCTACGGGCAGACGGGGCCTTACAAGGACAGGCCGGGCTTCGCCCGCGTGGCGCATGCCGTGGGCGGCATCGCCTACCTTGCCGGCATGCCCAAGGGCACGCCGGTGACACCGGGCTCGACCACGCTGGGCGACTACATGACCGGCCTCTTCGGCTGTCTGGGCGTGCTGATGGCGCTGCGCCACAAGGAGCGAACGGGCGAAGGCCAGTACGTGGACGCGGCGCTGTACGAATCGGTGTTCCGCTGCACCGAGGAACTGGCGCCGGCTTTCGCGATGTTCGGCATCGTGCGCGAACGCGCGGGCTCGTCGCACAACGACTTCGCCGTGCCGCACGGCCACTTCGCGACGAAAGACGGCAAGTGGGTCGCCATCTCCTGCGCGACCGACCTGCTGTTCGAGCGCCTGGCCCGCGCGATGGGCCGGGCAGAGCTGGCCTCGGCCGACTTCTACGGCGACCAGGCCATGCGGCTGGCCCACCGCCACGACGTCAACGAGATCGTGCGCGACTGGTGCGGCTCGCTGACGCGCGAAGAAGTGCTGCAGCGCTGCTACGCCACCGACACGCCGGCCGGCCCGCTGAACAACATCGCCGACATCTTCGGCGACCGCCAGTTCCACGCCCGGCGCAACCTGGTGACGATGGACGCGCCCGACACCGGCGAGCAGATCATCGTGCCCGCGCCCGTGCCGCGGCTGAGCGAAACACCGGGCAGCGTTCGCACGCTGGGGCCGAAGCTGGGCGAGCACACCGACGAGATCCTGCGCGAGGTGCTGGGCTACGACAACGCGCAGATCGCTGCGCTGCGCGCCAGGAAGGCCGTCTGAATGGGCACGCTGACACCTCGGCCCGGCGGCGGCATCCTGCAAGGCCTGCGCATCGTCGAAGGGTCGGCCTTTGTCGCGGCGCCGCTGGGTGGCATGAGCCTAGCGCAGCTCGGCGCCGACGTGATCCGCTTCGACCCGATCAACGGCGGCCTGGACCACGCGCGCTGGCCGGTCACGGCCGATGGCCGATCGCTGTTCTGGGCCGGCATGAACAAGGGCAAGCGGTCGATTGCGGTGGACTTCCGCCAGCCACGCGGCCAGGAGTTGTTGACTGCGCTGATCACGGCGCCCGGTGCCGAAGCCGGCCTGTTCTGCACCAACTTTCCGGCGCGCGGCTGGCTGGCCTACGACAAGCTGGCCGCGCAGCGCGCCGACCTGATCATGGTCAACCTGCTCGGTCGGCACGACGGCGGCTCGGAAGTTGACTACACCGTCAACCCGCAGCTCGGCTTCCCTGCGCTGACCGGGCCTGCGAGCCCCCGTGAGCCCGTCAACCACGTCTTTCCGGCCTGGGACGCCATTGCCGGCAACATGATCGCCACGGCCTTGCTGGCCGCGCTGCGCCACCGCGACCGCACGAGTGAAGGCCAACTCGTGACGCTGGCGCTGAAGGACGTGGGCCTGGCGATGCTCGGCCACCTGGGCATGATCGCCGAGGCGCAGGTGAACGGCGTGGACCGGCCGCGCTACGGCAACAACCTGTACGGCGCCTTCGGCCGCGACTTCGTCACCCGTGACGGCCAGCGCGCGATGGTCGTGGGCCTCACCGACATGCAGTGGGGTTGCCTGTTGAAGGCCACCGGCTTGGCCGAAGACGTGGCGCGGCTGGGCGAGTCGCTGTGCGTCGACATGAACGAGGAAGGCCAGCGATTCCACGCCCGCGACGCGCTGGCCGCGCTGTTCGAGCCCTGGTTTGCCGAGCGCACGCTGGCCGAGGTGCGTGCGCTGTTCGACACCCACCGCGTCACCTGGGGCCCCTACCGCACGGTGACCCAGGCACTGACGCAGGACCCCGACCTGTCCACCGCCCACCCCATGTTCAGCCTGCTCGACCAGCCCGGCATCGGCAGCTACCTGGCGCCCGCCTCGCCGCTGGATTTCAGCAAGGTGCCGCGTCTGCCCGCCGCGCCCGCACCACTGCTCGGCCAGCACACCGACGAGGTGCTGCTGGACGTGCTCGGCCTGTCGGCCGCCACCGTGGGTGCCCTGCACGACGCAGGCATCGTTGCCGGCCCCACCACTTGATTCGCATCCCGGAGATCCCCTTGAAGCTGCCCAACAATTTCTACAAGCCGCTGGCCATCGGCGCCCCGGCACCCTTTCGTGAACTGCCGGTACGGCCCGAACGAGTGGTGCACTTCTTCCCGCCGCACATTGAGAAGATCCGTGCCCGCCTTTCAGATACCGCCGCCCAGGTCGACGTGCTGTGCGGCAACCTCGAAGACGCCATCCCGCTCGACCAGAAAGACAACGCGCGCCGCGGCTTCATCCAGGGCGTGCAGCAGGCCGAGCTGGGCGACACCGGGCTGTGGGTGCGCGTGAACTGCCTGAACAGCCCGTGGATCCTGGACGACCTGTCGGAGATCATCGCCGGCTGCGGCAACCGGCTCGACGCGGTGATGATCCCCAAGGTGGAAGGCCCCTGGGACATCCACTTCGTTGACCAGTACCTGGCGCAGCTCGAGGCGCGCAACGGCATCAAGAAGCCCATCCTGATCCACGCCCTGCTGGAAACCGCCGAAGGCGTCAAGAACGTCGAATCTATCGCCACCGCCAGCCCGCGCATGCACGGCATGAGCCTGGGCCCGGCCGACCTGGCGGCTTCGCGCGGCATGAAGACCACGCGCGTCGGCGGCGGCCACCCCGGCTACGGCGTGCTGGCCGATCCGGTCGAGGGCCAGCCCGAGCGCAGCTATGCGCAGCAGGACTTGTGGCACTACACGCTTGCCAAGATGGTCGACGCCTGCGCGGCCAGCGGCATCCGCAGCTTCTACGGCCCCTTCGGCGACCTGAAGGACGAAGCCGGCTGCGAAGCCCAGTTCCGCAACGCCTTCATCATGGGCTGCGCCGGGGCCTGGTCGCTGGCGCCGAACCAGATCGCCATCGCCAAGCGCGTCTTCAGCCCCGACGTCAAGGAGGTGCTGTTCGCCAGGCGCATCCTCGAGGCCATGCCCGACGGCACCGGCGTGGCCACGCTCGACGGCAAGATGCAGGACGACGCCACCTGGAAGCAGGCCAAGGTGATGGTGGACCTTGCGCGCCTGGTGGCGCGCAAGGACCCGGCGCTGGCGCAGGCCTACGGCTTCGGCGGCGGCGCGGCATGACGACGAACCCATCCGTCAAGACCAGCGCCGGCAACTTCTTCGAAGATTTCCGCGTCGGCCAGCACCTGCTGCATGCGCCGCCGCGCACGGTGACCAGTGGCGACACGGCGTTGTACACGGCGCTCTTCGGTTCGCGCTTCGCGCTCAACTCGTCGGATCCTTTCGCGCAGAGCCTGGGCCTGCCGTGCGCACCGGTGGATTCGATGCTCGTCTTCCACCTCGTGTTCGGCCGCACGGTGGCCGACATCTCGCTCAACGCCATCGCTAACCTCGGCTATGCCGGCGGTGTATTCGGCGTGCCGGTGTACCCCGGCGACACGCTCACCAGCGACTCGAGCGTCATCGGCCTGAAAGCCAACAAGGACGGCAAGACGGGCACGGTCTACGTGCGCTCCACCGGTGTCAACCAGCACGGGCAAACGGTGTTGGACTACCGCCGTTGGGTGATGGTGAAGAAGCGCGACGCTGCGGCCGCCGCACCCGAAACGGTGGTGCCCGAATTGCCCGATTCCGTGCCCGTGGCGGAATTGCACTGCCCCTACACGCTGGCCGCTGGCGGCTACGACACCGCGCGTGCCGGGTCCGAATACCTGTGGGACGACTACACGGTGGGCGAACGCATCGACCACGCCAGCGGCATGACCATCGAAGAGGCCGAACACATGCTGGCCACGCGGCTGTATCAGAACACCGCCAAGGTGCACTTCAACCAGCATGCGGAGCGCGAAGGTCGCTTCGGCAAGCGCATCGTCTACGGCGGCCACGTCATCAGCCTGGCCCGCGCGCTGTCGTTCAACGGCCTCGCCAACGCGCTGAACGTTGCCGCCATCCACGGCGGCCGCCACAGCGCGCCCAGCTTTGCCGGCGACACGATCTACGCCTGGTCCGAGGTGCGCGGCAAGGACGCACTGCCCGGCCGCGGCGACATTGGTGCGCTGCGCGTTCGTACCGTGGCCACGAAAGACCGCGCCTGCAATGACTTCCCGGGCCACGACGCAACCGCCGCCGAGCCGGCGATGGTGCTGGACCTCGACTACACCGTCCTGATGCCCCGACGCTGACGCGGACCCGACATGACCCCAAGCACCACCACAAAACGCCCTGCCGCGCTGCCGCAGGCCCACACCAACCCCGTGCGCACCCGGCGCGACTGGGAGGCGCAACGTGCCGCCGCGCTGGCCGACCCGGGCGCCTTTCACGGTGCCATTGCCAAGCGGCAGATCCACTGGTTCGTCGCCTCGGCCGGCACCCGCGGCGCCTGGCTGACCTACGACGAGACACGCCGCCAGTGGACCGGCTGGGACGCGCACACCGGCGCCACGCTGGCGGCGGACCTCGGCGAGGCCTTCGAACCCTGGCAGCGCGCCTTCAACCCTGACGACCCGCCGCACTGGAAGTGGTTCGAAGGTGGCCGCACCAATGCCTGCTTCAACGAGGTCGACCGCCACGTGCTGGCCGGCTTCGGCGATGAAGCCGCCTTCCTGTTCGAGGGCGACCGCTGGGACATGTCGCAGGACGGCGGGCGTGGGGCGCCGGTTGAGGCCTACGCCATCAGCCGAAAACGCCTGCTGCTGGAAACCGCCAAGTGCGCGCTGGCGCTGCAGGCGCTGGGCGTGCGCGCCGGCGATCGAATCGCGTTGAACCTGCCCAACATCCCGGCGCAGGTGTACTGGACCGAAGCCGCCAAGCGACTCGGCGTGGTCTACACGCCGGTGTTCGGCGGCTTCTCCGACAAGACGCTCTCCGATCGCATCCACGACGCAGGCGCGCGCGTGGTGATCACCGCCGACGGCGGCTATCGCAACGCGCAGATCGTGCCCTTCAAGACCGCCTACACCGACCCGGCGCTCGACGACTACGTGCCGGTGCCGGTGGTGCGCGCGGCCATCGCCCAGCGCCTGGCCTCCCTGGGCGCTGAACTCGGGCTGGCGGACAGCGACACACAACAGCTGCTGACCACCGTCGACGACACGTTGGCCGGCGAAGTGACGGTGCAGCGCAGCGACGCGATGCGCGGCGTGGGCCGCGCTTTGCGCGAACTCGGCCGCCAGGGGCGGCTGAACGCGGCCGCGGCTTCACGCCTGCGCACTGCCGTGGCTGAAGCCCTGGTGGCCACCCCGCCGCGCGTTGATGCCGTGGTGGTGGTGCGCCACACCGCGCAGGCCGACCTGGTGTGGCGGGCCGAGCGTGATCGCTGGAGCCATGAACTCACCGACGCGGCGCAGGCAACGCTGCTCGCCGCCGCGCGCGCGGCTGGCTTCGATGTTCACGACGAAGCCGCACTGCTGGCCCTGCCCGACGCCGACTTCGTGCGCGCCGTGTGGTCAAGCAGCCCGCCGGCACCGCTGGACGCCGAGTACCCGCTTTTCTTCATCTACACCAGCGGCTCCACTGGCAAGCCTAAAGGCGTGGTGCACGTGCACGGCGGCTACACCGCAGGCGTGGCGCACACCATGAAGGTGGCTTTCGACGCACGGCCAGGCGACGTGGTCTACGTGGTGGCCGACCCCGGCTGGATCACCGGCCAGAGCTACATGCTGAGTGCCACGATGACGACACGCTGTACCGGCGTGCTGGGCGAAGGCGCCCCCACCTTCCCGCATGCCGGCCGCTATGCATCGATGATCGAGCGTTATCGCGTGCGCATCTTCAAGGCCGGTGTCACCTTCCTGAAGACCATCATGGCCGACGCGCAGAACGCGCGCGACGTGCGCCAGTACGACCTGTCCAGCCTGCGCGTGGCCACGTTCTGCGCCGAGCCCACCAGCCCTGCGGTGCAACAGTTCGGCATGGACCTGATGACGCCGCAGTACATCAACAGCTATTGGGCCACCGAACACGGCGGCATGGTCTGGACGCACTTCTACGGCAATGCCGACTTCCCGCTGCACGCCGACGCCCACACCTACCCGCTGCCGTGGATCGCCGGCGACGTGTGGGTGGAAGACGCCACCGTGACGCAGACCACCTTCACCCCGTGGCAGCGCGACGCGGCGGCCGGCGGTGTGGCCTGGCGCCGTGCGGCGCTGGACGAGAAGGGCGAGATCGTCATCGCCGCGCCCTACCCCTACCTGGCGCGCACGGTGTGGGGCGACGCGGCGAACTTCCGCGTCGAGGAAGACGGCGCGGGTTTGCGGGTGACGCCCGATTGGCGCGGCGACGGTGAACGCTGGGCCGGCACTTACTGGAAGCGCTGGCGTGGCGCCTGGGCCTATACGCAGGGCGACTTCGCCGTCAGCTACCCCGACGGGAGCTTCAGCCTGCACGGCCGCAGCGACGACGTCATCAACGTCAGCGGCCACCGCATGGGCACCGAAGAAATCGAAGGTGCCATCCTGCGCCACAAGGCGCTGGACCCGGACAGCCCCGTGGGCAACGTCATCGTCGTCGGCGCGCCGCACCGCGAAAAGGGCCTCACCCCGCTGGCCTTCGTCAAGCCCACCGCAGGCCGCAAGCTGACGCAGGACGATCGCCGCCGCCTGGCAGACCTGGTGCGCAGCGAGAAAGGCGCGGTGGCCGTTCCCAGCGACTTCATCGAGGTCAGCCAGTTCCCCGAGACGCGCAGCGGCAAGTACGTGCGCCGCATGGTGCGCGCGCTGGTGGAAGACACAGCGGGCGCTGACTTGGGCGACGCCTCGACGCTGAAGAACCCGGAATCGATCGACGAGTTCAAGCGCGTCATCGGCGAGTGGAAGCGCAAGCAGCGGCTGGCCGACGAGCAGCAGATGTTCGAGCGCTACCGCTACTTCACGGTGCAATACAACGCGGTGAACACTGCCCAGGGAGCGCAGCGCGTGGCCACGGTCACCGTCACCAACCCGCCGGTGAACGCGCTGAACGAACGCGCGCTGGACGAGCTGACGGTCGTGGTCGAGCACCTCTCGCGCCGCGACGACGTGGTGGCCGTGGTCTTCACCGGCCAGGGCACGGCCAGCTTCGTGGCCGGGGCCGACATCCGGCAGTTACTGGAAGACATCCACAGCCTGGACGAAGCGCGGGCGCTGCCGAACAACGCGCACCTGGCCTTCCGCAAGATCGAGCGCATGGGCAAGCCCTGCATCGCGGCCATCCAGGGCGTGGCGCTGGGCGGCGGCATGGAGTTCGCGCTGGCCTGCCACTGGCGCATTGCCGAGCGCACCGCGCGTTTCGGCCAGCCCGAGATCCGCCTGCGCCTGTTGCCCGGCTATGGCGGAACGCAGCGGCTGCCGCGCCTGCTGGCCACGCGGCGGGGTGACGAAGGCCTGCGTGATGCGCTCGACCTGATCCTCGGCGGCCGCAACATCGGCGGCAGCGAGGCGCTGACGATGGGCGTGGTGGACGAGTTGGCGGGGGCCTCGTCGGACGTGCTGTCGGCCGCCCACGCGCGGATTCGCGAGTACCTGGGCCAGGGTGCCAGCAGCGCTCTGGGCGCCGCACTGCGTGAGCGCCACGACAGCCTGATCTCGTGGAACCAGCCCGCAACCATGTCACTGGACACCGCACTCGCAGACGCCCACCTGCAGCAGGTGCAGGCGCAATTGGACTGGGCCGGCCGCGGCAGCGCGCGCGACCGGGCGCTGCAGGCCATCCGCACCGGCTGGACGCAGGGGCTGGACGCCGGGCTGGCCGTCGAAGCCGAACTGTTCGCGCAGGCGGTCGTCGACCCCGAAGGCGGCAAGACGGGCATCCGCCAGTTCATGGACAAACAGAGCCCGGCCCTGCCCATCCGCCGCGGCGGCGTGAAGCTCGTCGCCGACCATGCCGACTGGATCACCGCGCAGACGGCGCAGGGCGCCTTGCTCGAGCGCGGCGCACCGTTCTACCCCGGCATCACGCCGCTGCCGGCCTGGCAATACGCCTACGGCGTGCCGCGCGATGCGGCGACCGGCGAGCCGCGCTTCGGCGCGCCCGGCACGAGCGAGGTCGAGCTGATCGTGCCGGTGGAGCCGCCCGAGCCGAACGAGGCGCTGGTGTACATGCTGGCTTCGGAGGTCAACTTCAACGACATCTGGGCGCTGACCGGCATCCCCGTCTCGCCGTTCGACAACCACGAGGAAGACGTGCAGGTCACCGGCTCGGGCGGCGTGGCGCTGGTGGCCGCACTCGGCAGCGAGGCCAAGCGCGAAGGCCGGCTCAAAGTGGGCGACCTCGTGGCGGTGTACTCGGGCCAGACCGAGCTGCTCAGCCCGCTGGCCGCGCGCGACCCGATGTACGTGGGCTTCTCGATCCAGGGCTACGAAACACGCACCGGCAGCCACGCGCAGTTCCTCGTGACGCAAAGCCCTCAGTTGCACCCCTTACCGGGTGACCTGACGCTGGAGCAGGCGGGCTCGTACATCCTGAACCTGGGCACCATCGTGCGGGCACTGTTCACCACGCTGAAGATCGCGCCTGGCAGGTCGCTGTTCGTCGAAGGCGCTGCCACCGGCACGGGCCTGGAAGCGTTGAAGAGCGCCACCCGCGCCGGGCTGGCCGTCACCGGTGGCGTGTCGAGCCCGGCGCGGGCGGCGTTCGTTGCGACGCAGGGCGCGGTGGGTGCGCTCGATCGCAGCGATGCGCGGTTCGCTTCGCTGTACACGCCGGTGCCCGAGGACGACCCCGCGGGCTGGGAAGCCGCAGGTGCACCGCTGCTGGAAGAGTTCAAGCGCCAGAACGGTGGCCGGCTGGCCGACTACGCCGTCTCGCACGCCGGTGAAACCGCATTCCCGCGCAGCTTCCAGCTACTGGCCGAAGGCGGCGCGCTGGCGTTCTACGGCGCCTCGTCGGGCTACCACCTCACCTTCGTCGGCAAACCCGGCACGGCGTCGCCCGAAGCGATGCTGCAACGCGCAGGCGCCCGCGCCGGCGAGGCCGTGCTGCTGTACTACGGGCCGGACAGCACGGCGCTGCTGGACAGCACGGGGCTGGAGATGATCGAGGCCGTGCGCGCCATCGGCGCGCGCACCGTGGTCGCCACGGCCACCGACGCGCAACGTGAATTCGTGCAGTCGCTGGGTTTCGAGGACGCGGTGGCCGGGGTGGTGTCGCTGGAAGACATCCGCCGCCGCCAGGGCGACAACTTCGACTGGCCGACGACGATGCCGCGGCTGGCCGACGCCAAGACCGACATCGACACCTTCCGCCACGGCGTGCGCGACTTCCAGGACCGCACGCTCAAGCCCTTCGGCGCAGCGGTGGGCGCTTTGCTGCGCAGCCCCGACAACCCGCGCGGCGCGCCCGACCTGATCCTGGAACGCGCCGGCCACGACGCCCTGGGCGTCAGCACCGCGCTGGTCAAGCCTTTCACCGGCCGCGTCGTGTATTGCGAAGAGATGGCCGGCCGCCGCTACGCCTTCTACGCGCCACAGGTGTGGACGCGGCAGCGCCGCATCCTGATGCCCACGGCCACCATCCTGGGCACGCACCTGTGCAACGCCTTTGAAGTGACGCGCATGAACGACATGGTGGCCGCCGGCCTGCTGGACGTGACCGAGCCCACCGTCGTGCCTTGGCACGGGTTGCCGGCCGCGCACCAGGCCATGTGGGACAACAAGCACCAGGGCGCCAACTACGTCGTCAACCACGCGCTGCCCGCCCCGGGCCTGCGCAGCCGCGACGCGCTCTTCGAAGCCTGGGCCGCAGGCGTTCGCCTGAACGGCGCACCCCCCCTGCACACCCACCGAACTCAAGCACCCGGAGACCTGACATGCCAAGAACCAAGACCGCAACACCGGCCACGGCCGGCAGCACCATCGACGCACCGGCGGGCCGCCTGGCCGGCAAGGTGGCGCTGATCACCGGCGCCGCCGGCAACCTGGGCGGCGAGATCGTTCGCCACTACCTGCGCCAGGGCGCGGTAGTGGTGCTGTCGGGCCGCACGCTGGCACGGCTGAACGCGGCGCTTGACGCTGCGCTCACCGACACCGGCGTGTCGCCCGCGCAGGCCGACGTCGTGGTCATGGACGGTGCCGACGCCGACAGCGTGCGCAAGGGCATGGCCGAGATCATCGAGCGCCACGGGCGGCTGGACATTTTGGTCAACAACGCCGGCTCGGCCGGGCCGCGGCAGCCGCTGGAGAAAGTGCCGCTGACGGATGAAGAACTGCAAGCGCTGCGCGCCGAAGGCAGCGCCGACACCGAGACCCTGGCGCAGGCCACGCGCAACATCCTGGGCGTGTCGTGGAACATGCTGCGTGCCGCCGCCCCGGTTCTGCAACCCGGGGCTTCGGTCATCAACGTCTCCACCATCTTCTCGCGCACCCAGTACTACGGCCGCACGGCCTACGTGGTGCCGAAGGCGGCGCTGAACGCGCTGTCTCGCCAGCTGTCGGAAGAACTCGGCGAGCGCGGAATCCGCGTCAACACCGTGTTCCCCGGGCCCATCCGCAGCGAGCGCATCCGCAGCGTGTTCGCCACGATGGACCATCTGAAGGGCGCGGAATCCGGCTCCACCGCCGCCGAGTTCTTCGACCTGATGACGCTGCAGCGCCCCATGGACGGCGCGCCGCCGCAGAAGGACTTTCCGGTTCCGCGCGACGTGGCCCACACCTGCGTTTTCCTGGGCAGCGACGAGTCGGCGGCCTTCAACGGCCATGACTTCGAGGTCACGCACGGCATGCGCGTGCGCAAGGAAAGCCGCAGCACCTGGGTCAGCCGGCCGACGATGCGCACGGTGGACGCCCACGGCCAGACCGTACTGGTGGCCGCCGGCGACCAGGTCGACGACGCGGTGGGCATCACGCGTTTGCTGGCCGAGGTGGGTGCACACGTCATCCTGGGGCTGGCGCGCGAAGCCGATTGCGCGCTGGCGCGCGATCGCCTGGCCGGCTTCCGCGCCGACCAGCGCATTGACGTGAGGGTGTTCGACCGCGTCGACCCCGACACCATGGACGCCGCACTGGCCGAAGACCACGGCGGCCCGATCACCGGCGCCGTCATTCTGCCGGCGCACGCCGCTGACCGCTTCACCGGCAGCCTGCACAGCGCCAGCGACGGCGACATGGAAGCCTTCGTCGACGAGGAGCTCGGCGGTGCCATTGCCGTCGCGCGCAAGCTCAGCCGCTACTGGAAAGACCGCACCGACCTCGCCCAGGAGCCGCGCTTCGTCTTCGTGAGCAACGGCAGCGACGGCGGCGCCAACGCGTGGGCCAACCTGCTGCGCTCGGCGATGGAAGAACTCATCCGCGTCTGGCGCGACGAGAGCGAGGTCGATGTGCGCCTGGGCCGCCGCGCTTTCCGCGAATGGGGCAACCAGATCATCCGCTACGACAACACCGAAGCCGAGGGCCTGCCCTTCACTGCAGGGCATGCGGCGCGGCTGCTGTTCAAGGAGCAGCGCATCCACCAGGTCAATCTGTACTTGCCCGCCAGCATCGTCGAAGCCAGTGGCGCGCGCCGCGCCACGGTGGGCTTCACCGAAAACCTGGCGGGCCTGCACATCGGCAAGGTGGCACTCATCACCGGCGGCTCTGCGGGCATCGGCGGCGCGGTGGCACGGCTGCTGGCGCTGGGCGGTGCCAAGGTGATGCTGGCGGCACGCCGCGAAAGCGAACTGCAGGCCACCCGCGCGCGAATCATCGGCGAGCTGGAGGACATCGGCTATTCAGGCGCCGAACGCCGCGTGGGCATCCTGCCGGGTGTCGACGTCGGCCGGCTCGAGACGCTGGCGCCAGCGGTGAAGGCCACGCTGGCCGCCTTCGGCCGCATTGACTACCTCATCAACAACGCCGGCGTTTCGGGCGCCGAGGAGATGGCGGTGGACATGAGCGTGCAGGCCTGGAACGCCACGCTCGATGCCAACCTGGTTTCCAACTATGCGCTCATGCACGAGGTGCTGCCGCTGATGAAGGCGCAAGGCAGCGGCTACATCCTGAACGTGTCCAGCTTCTTCGGTGGCGAGAAGTACCTGGCCGTGGCCTACCCCAACCGCAGCGACTACGCCGTCAGCAAGGCCGGGCAGCGCGCGCTGGTGGAGAGCCTGGCGCGCTTCCTCGGGCCCGAAGTGCAGATCAACGCGATCGCACCCGGCCCGGTGGAAGGCGAGCGGCTGAAGGGCCTGGGCAACCGCCCCGGCCTGTTCGAGCGCCGCGGCCGGCTGATTCTGGAGAACAAGCGCCTGAACGCGGTGCACAGCGCGGTCATCAAGGCGCAACGTCGCGGCCAGCGCGTCGACGCGCTGCTGGAACGGCTGGCTGCGAACGATGTGGCCGCGCTGGCCATGGATCCCGATGCGCCACACGAACTGCGCGAGCTGGCGACGGCCTGCCACAAAGCACGCGGCGACAACTGCACCTGGGGCAGCTACTTGCTCAGCGAAGCGACAGCGCGCAGGTTGCTGGCCAGGCTGCGCCTTGGCGGCTTCCTGCTCGACAGCAGCGACTGGCAGACCCAGGCCGATGCGAGCTGGCTCAAACGGCTGCCGCCCGACGACAAGCCGTACCTGCCGCTGCAAAGCATCCAGGCCGAGGCGGCCAAGGTGCGCGACGGCGTGCTGTCGCTGCTGCACCTGGGCAAGATGCCCACCGAGACCGAGGTGGCGCTCGCCACCGTTTACTTCCTGGCCGACCGGGCCGTCAGCGGCGAGACTTTCATGCCTTCGGGCGGCCTGAGCCTGGAGCGCTCGATCACCGAGCGTGAACTCTTCGGCAGCGCCAAGCGCGAGCGCCTGGAGATGATGCGCGGCCGGACCGTCTGGCTGATCGGCGAGCATCTGGTCGAGTACCTCGCTGAAGCGGCCCGACAGCTGGTGACCGAATGCCATGTTGGCCGGGTCGTGCTGCTGACCGAGACCGAGGCCGGCGCCGCTGCCCTGCGTGCCGCTCTGCGCGACGTGCCGTCCGACCTTCTACACGCCACCGCCATGGGCCAGGACATGGAGGCCGGCATCGACGACGCGCTTCGCCAGCATGGCTACCCAGCCACCATCGTCAGCACGCCGTTCGAGCCCCTGCCGGCCAAGTTGCTGGGCGGCGATGGCGCCAGCGCGCTGGACGCCGGCGAGTTCAGGCAACTGGTGCAGGACCAGCTGACGCACCACTTCCGCGTGGCGCGCAAGGCCAGCCTGATCGACGGCACGCAGCTCGTGCTGGTGTCGCCCGACGTGCCCGCCGGCGCCGACCCGACGGGTGCGGGCTTTGCGATGGCCAACTTCGTGAAGACCACGCTGCACGCCTTCACCGCCACGCTGGCAGTGGAAAACGAACGCCTGGTGCACGACGTGCCGGTGAACCAGATCAACCTGACCCGACGCGCGCGAAGCGAGGAGCCGCGCAGCCGCGACGAGCACCTGGAGGAAGTGCGACGTTTCGGCCGGGCCGTGCTGCTGGCCGGCGCTCCACTGCCCGATGCCGAGGACTCGCGCTACCGCTCGCGCATTTACAGGGGCATGGCAATCACGGTGTAGATGTTCGTTGCGAGAGCGCGGCGCGCACTGGCTTACTCGCCGCGGCCAGGCTCGTGGAGCGTCTGCCCTGCGAGGGCAGACAAGGCAGCGTCGGGTGCACGATGACAAGATTCATCTGCGTTGGCTCGACAAGCACACGAACGGCGCTGCGCTGACGGCCATCGCTTGTGGGCGACTCGACCGGACAGCAGCCGCGAAAAAGGCGAGGGGGTCACACCGGCGGCGATCACCGGGGGCAACGCAAAAGAAAAACGGGATAACGCGGCCGGCAACTCCTGGGCGGGACTTCCAGTTGGCGACAACCCCAGAAATCTGTCGTTCTTAGCGGAGCCGCATCGAAAACGAGCGCTTCCAAGATCGCTGGCGGCGCGACCAGGACCACCTCAACCGCAGGTTCGGCCGATCTGGCCGCAGCCATCCTACCGCTCCGCGCCCGCCGACTTTGCTCTACAAGAAGCCGGTCTGTCGCCTGGCACGGCAGCCTGTCGCCGGCCTCTTGAACAACGCGGCCGCCGCACCAATCTACGTTTCAGGATGGCCAGTTTGTAGGGATGAACATCATGAGCCTGAGCGAAGAATTGGGTCGACTGGGTGCGCTGCATGAGCGCGGCGTGCTTTCGGACGAGGAATTCGCGCGCGCCAAGGCGCGCGTTCTCGGTGGTAATCCGGATGTCACCTCGCCAGCCCTGCTGGCGATCAATGCGCTGCGCCGCAGCCGAGACGACCGCTGGCTGGGCGGCGTGTGCGGCGGCATCGCACGCGTCACCGGTGTCGAGAGTTGGATCTGGCGCTTGTTGTTCGCGCTGCTGGCGTTGTGCGCCGGAACGGGTCTACTGGTCTACCTCCTGATGTGGGTCCTGATTCCAGCAGACCCACTGATCCCCGGGCACGCGCCGGGCCATCCGCAGGCCGGGTAAGTCACCTCCTCGGGACGGCGTCCGTGGCAGGCGTGCAGTCTTGCCGTGATCCGCTCTTCGAATAGGTGACTGGCCGATGCGTCACGGACGGCCAAGTTTGGCCGGAAGGGCAATGTCAGGCGACGCCGTAGTTGGCGCCACAGCGTCGCCTAGCTGCCCGAGTAGTCAGCTCAGACCAGTAGTGTCCGGTTCATTTGAAGTCAGCCGACTGCAAAGCCAATGCTGACGCGGGTTTCGAGGGGTTCATGGGTGTCCACGATTTGAGTTTCGGATTGCAGCTTTGCGATGTTCACGGGTTTGAACGACCCGGGGTGACGCATGAACGTAGGCAAGACGCTGTTCGCGCAGGTGATGGAGTTCGTACCGTGGGAGACCTTCGGTCGAATCGTCGAGCGGCACAGCAAAGAACTTCATGTTGGTTACGAATGTCTTGGAATCCCTGCCGTGCGGGCACCGACGCGACCCGATTGATCTCTGTCAAACCAGACGACAGGCGCGCAAAGAGAAGCCCCAGCTCGAAGACTGCTCTCTCTGCCCGAAGCTGTCTGTTCGTTGCCGCACCGGAGGACCGAGCGCTTGCTCGGTCGACGTCGACCCGCCATGTCTTTCGCATTGGGGCATCGGGATCGCCGAAGCGTCTCCCAGCGAACAGACGGCTGGGGAAGCGACAGGTACCCTTTTGAAATGGATTGGCGTGCCGATTGGCGGATACGCCCTCCCCCCACCCACTGGTCACCACGAAGCCCTTGGACGCTGTTCTGCCACCAACGCACCTCGACGCGCCCCGCAGCGCTATCGACATGCTCAACAGCGCGTGCTTCTGCTTCAGCCTTGACCAGGGCGCGCTGGCGCGTGCCCTCGATTCGGAACTGGGCCAGCCAGGTCTTTCAGAGATGGTCCGGCAGCGGTGTCCGTTTCTCTTCGCAGCCCTGCCTGTGTTCGTCGCGACAGCGCAGTTGCATCGCATGGCGCAGGTGATGCATGCGGTCGAATCGGTGGTGGCCCTTCCCGCATACCGGGAGCAGGTGCTGGACGCCGCGCCAGCCATCGCGAGGCTCGGTACGCGGAGGCCACTGGGTGCATTCTTCGGCTATGACTTCCACCTGAGTGAAGGGCATCTCGGGCTGATCGAGATCAACACCAACGCTGGCGGAGCGATGCTCAACGCCGTGCTTGCGCGAGCACAGCATGCCTGCTGCGCAGCGGTGAATTCCATGGTGCCCACACTGGCCAGCGTCGCGAGTTTCGAGCGGCAGATCGTCGCCATGTTTCGGCACGAATGGCGATTGGGCGGGTTGTCGGCGGATCTGACGGCGGGTCTGGCGACCGGCCTGGCTGAAGGCACGCGACCGTTGGCCAGTATCGCCATCGTCGACGTTGCGCCCGAGGATCAATACCTTTACCCCGAATTCCTGCTGTTCCAGCAATTGTTCGAGCGGCATGGCCTGCGCGCGGTCATCGCAGATCCGGCCGCACTCGAATGGCGCGACGGCGTGTTGTGGCACGGCGACCTGGCCATCGATCTGGTCTACAACCGCCTGACCGACTTCTACCTGGATCAGCCTGCCAGCGGCGCGCTGCGTGAAGCGTACCTGCAACAGGCCGTGGTGCTGACACCGCACCCGCAGGCTCATGCGCTATACGCCAACAAGCGGCACCTCGCGCTGTTCAGCGATGCAGCGCGGCTGCAGGCATTGGGCGTGCCCGAAGCGACGCAGCACATCCTGCTTGAGCACGTGCCTCACACCGAGGTGGTCAACGCCGCCGATGCACAGCGCTTGTGGGAGGCGCGTCGCAGCTTGTTCTTCAAACCCGTCGCGGGCTTCGGCAGCCGTGCGGCTTATCGCGGAGACAAGCTGACGAAGCGGGTCTGGCAAGACATCCTGGCTGGCGACTACGTTGCCCAGGCCATCGTGGCACCCGGCGAGCGGGTGATCGACGACGCGGACGCGATGACGGCAAAGACCGGCGCCACCAAGGCCATGAAGTTCGACCTTCGCGCATACACCTACAACGGCGAAGTGCAGTGGGTGGCGGCGCGCTTGTATCAGGGGCAGACCACCAATTTCCGCACGCCGAGTGGTGGCTTTGCGCCGGTGTACAGCTCAGCCGATGCGTCGGGTCGAACCGTGCTGGCCTGCACGGCAGACGGTTGCGGCGACGGCGAGGTCGAAAGGGATAGCGCCGCGTATGCCTCCTATGTCTTTCTGCTCGACGAAGGCAGTGGTGTGCACCCGGTCCCCCACGCCTTGTACGTTGCGCTGGCGCGCGGCGACGCAACGTCTGAAGCCATGGCGGGCCAAACCTTGCGCCTGGCCGACTGGTATGTGCGCCTGAAGGAAGGCGCGCCAAACGCCGTGGTCAACGAGACCTACAGCCTGGTGAGTTTCGACACTCGGGGACGAGTCGATCCAGCGCAAGCACCCACCGCAGCGCAGACACCGGCAGCCGCACTTGACAACGCCGCCTGGCCAACCGCTGCCGAACGGGACCGCATGCGGGAGTTGCTGTTTGGCGCGACCGGATCACCCCATTCGCCATGTGCGGCATCTGCGGTGAACTGAGATTCGACGGCGCATCGCCCGACATGCGGGCAGTCGAACGCATGTCCGAACAACTCGCGCGCCGCGGGCCGGACCATGCGGGCACGTTCGCCGACGGGCCACTGGCCTTTGGCCACCGGCGCCTGGCCATCATCGACTTGTCGCCGAGTGCCGATCAGCCCATGGTGGACACCGCGCTGCAACTGGCGCTGGTGTTCAACGGCACGATCTACAACTACCGGGAGCTGCGCGCTGAGCTGGTCGCCATGGGCTATGCATTCTTCTCCGAGGGCGACAGCGAAGTGATCCTCAAGGCTTATCACGCCTGGGGTGAGCTTTGCGTGCAGCGCTTCTTCGGCATGTTCGCCTTTGCCATCTGGGACATGCGGGAGGCAGACGACAAGCACCACGCCAGCCTGTTCCTGGCGCGCGATCGTTTCGGCATCAAGCCGCTGTACCTGGCACAGGATGCCGGGCGGCTGCGCTTCGCGTCGAGCCTGCCGGCGCTGCTGGCCGGTGGCGGCGTCGACACGCAACTGGATCCAGTGGCCTTGCACCATCACTTCACGCTGCACACGGTGGTCCCGGCGCCGCGCACGGTGCTGCGCGGTGTGCGCAAACTGCCGCCGGCAACGACGATGACGGTGAGCCTGGACGGGCAGGTCACGCACAAGGTGTACTGGACTCTGGATGCCACGCGGCTGCCGCAACCCTTGACCGAAGCCGAGTGGCTCGACGCCACCCGCAAGGTGCTGGTGCGCGCGCTCGAACGCCATCGCCTGGCCGCCGATGTGCCGGTGGGTGTGCTGCTGTCGGGCGGGCTGGATTCGAGCCTACTGGTCGGCTTGCTGGCCGATCACGTGGACGACTTGCTGACGTTCTCGATCGGCTTCGAGGGCATCCCCGGCGTCAGCGTGGGCGCGGAGAAAGCCGACGAGTTCGAGTTCTCGGACCTGATCGCGGAGCGGTTCAAGACCCGTCACCACAAGCATCTGATTCCCGACAGCGAGGTGCTGGCACGCTTGCCCGAAGCCGTGGCGGCCATGACCGAGCCGATGATGAGCCACGACGTGATCGCGTTCTACCTGCTCAGCGAGCGGGTGTCGAAGGAGGTGAAGGTCGTGCTGGCAGGCCAAGGCGCCGACGAGGTGTTCGGCGGCTACTTCTGGTACCCGTTGATGGATGCTGAAACCGGCCCGGCGGTCGAGCGCTTCAGCCGGCACTACTTCGACCGCGACCACGCCGAATACCTGGAAATGATCGCACCGGAGTGGCACGTGCCGGACGTCACCAAAGAGCTGGTGACCCGGGAACTGGCCAAGCCGCAGGCCGACACCTTTCTCGACGAGGTCTGGCGCTTCGACGCCACCACCTTGATCGTCGACGATCCCGTCAAGCGCGTGGACAACATGCCGATGGCCTGGGGCCTGGAAGTGCGGGTGCCCTTCCTCGACCACGAACTGGTCGAGCTCGCGGCCAGGATGCCACCGGAACTCAAACTCAAGGAAGGTGGCAAGTACCCGCTCAAGGCCATCTCGCGCGGGGTGATACCGGACGCGGTGATCGACCGGCCGAAAGGCTACTTCCCGGTGCCCGCCTTGAAGCACGTGCGCGGCCCGTTCCTCGAACTGATGCGCGGCATCCTGCAATCGGACGCCTGCATCCGGCGCGGGCTGTACCAGCGCGCCTACGTCGACAAGCTGCTGGCCAACCCCGAGGCGCACTTCACGCGCATCCAAGGCAGCAAGCTGTGGCACATGGCGCTGCTGGAGTGGTGGCTGCAGGTGCATGTGGTCGCATGACGATCGGATCTACTCTGTGACCTTCATCACCCGCAGGCATTTCGTCTCTTGGGGACCGGCAGTCCTCGGGGGCTCGGCGGCCTTGTCCGCTTGCTCATCGGGCACCGACGCCGATGGATACGAGGCCGTCGCGCGACAGGTTTGGCGCCCCGGTGCGCCGGATGGCCTGGCAGGCGCAGCGCTCAGCAAGGAACTCGTGCGCTACGCGACACTGGCCCCCTCCAGTCATAACACCCAGTGCTGGAAGTTCGCGGTCGTTGACAAGGCCATCACGATCCTGCCTGACTTGTCTCGGCGTACGCCAGCGGTCGATCCGGACGACCATCATCTCTTCGTCTCGCTCGGATGTGCCGCCGAGAACCTGGTGCAGGCGGCGCTGGCGCATGGCCTCGCGGGCGAGGTCCGTTTCGATGCTGCGAGCGATGCCGTCCGCGTGACACTGGCGCCCACACCAGCCCGGGCCTCGCCGCTGTTCAAGGCCATCCCTGAGCGGCAGTGCACTCGGGGCGACTACGACGGCAAGCCGCTGCCGAACGAGGAGTTGCGCCTGTTAGAGCGTGCCGCCACGGCGGACGGCGTGCGCGTGCTGTTGCTCACCGAACGCAGCGCGATGGAACAGGTGCTCGACCATGTGGTGCAAGGCAACACCGCCCAGATGGCGGACCCGGCATTCGTCAAGGAACTGAAGGCCTGGATCCGTTTCAATGGCACCGATGCGGTTCGCACCAGGGACGGCCTGTACAGCGTGTCGTCGGGCAGCCCGTCAATCCCGACCTGGATGGGCGATCTGGCCTTTGGCTGGTTTTTCACGCCGAGCAGCGAGAACGACAAATACGCACGACAGATCCGCAGCTCTGCAGGCATCGCGGTGTTTGTAGGCAAAGGCGCTGACAAGGCCCATTGGGTGCAGGTGGGTCGCTGCTACGAGCGCTTCGCGCTTCAAGCCACGGCGCTGGGCATCCGCAACGCCTTTCTCAACCAGCCCGTCGAAGTGCCATCGGTTCGGCCGCTGTTTGCCTCGGCCATGGGGCTGGCGGGGCAACGGCCCGACCTGGTAGTGCGCTTTGGTCGCGGCGCAACCCTGCCCCCGTCGCTGCGTCGGCCGGTTCAAGCCGTGCTGGTGTGACGACGCGTGGGCCCTGAACCAAGGAACTCGAATGACGGCGTTGCTGTGGCTGGGCGGGGTGCTGGGCGCGCTGGTCGTCATTGCGCTTGGATTGAGGGCAGTCGGCGCCAGCCGCTGGGCCGAGTTGATCAGCACGCACACGCGCCAGCTCGAGTCGGGCCGCAGGAATGTCCAGCGCCCGGCCCAGGGCGGACAGCCGTCTCAGGCGCGCTTCGATGCGCGCTACCACGTCAGCGAGCTCGAAGGCCTGCCCGCACCCGTGCAACGCTACTTCCGCGCGGTGCTGACGGACGGACAACCGATCATTGCTGCGGCCAGCATCGAGATGGCTGGCACGATCAACATGTCGGCAACCGCTGAGCAATGGAAGCCGTTCACATCGCATCAGCGGGTCGTCACCTCGTTGGCCAGTTCACGGCCAGGCTTCTTGTGGGACGCCCGGGTGGCCATGTTCCCCGGTGTGCCCGCGCACGTGGAAGACAGCTACATCGTGGGCCAGGGCCAGTTGAATGCCAAGCTGCTCGGCCTGTTCACGGTGGCCGACGTGCACGGCGGCGGAGAGCTGGCCCGCGGCGAGTTCATGCGCTACTTTGCCGAAGCAGCGTGGTACCCCACTGCGCTGTTGCCCAGCCAGGGCGTGCGCTGGCAGGCGGCGGGCAGCGCTTCGGCCAACGCCACCCTCGTTGATGGCCCGATCACGTTGACCTTGCTGTTCACGTTCAACGAAGCCGGCTTGATCGCCTCGGTGCGCGCCGAGTCGCGCGGCGCCGGGGTGGGAAAGGACATGGTCATGCTGCCCTGGGACTGCGCCTTGTCCGACTACCAGCCGCAAGACGGCATGCTGCTTCCGATGAGGGGTGAGGCCGCCTGGATGCGGCCTGAGGGGCGAAAGCCGTACTTCGTCGGGCACGTCAACAAGCTGAGCTGCGAGTTCATGCCGTGAGGCCCGCCACGCGTCGCGGCGGCAAGGCCCTGATGGCCCTGGCCCTGGCCCTGGGACTTGTCGGCGTGGCCGTCCTGACCGGATGGCTCTTCAGCCGCGACATGCAGCGGGCCCGCGCACATGCCGCGCAGGGCAGCGTGCTGATCGCTACGCGTTGCGGCCCGATCGAGTACCAGGAGGCCGGAACCGGCATTCCCTTGCTGGCAGTCCACGGCAGCGGCGGCGGGCACGACCAGGGCATGGCGTTCGCGGGCGCTCTGGCGACACAAGGCATCCGGGTGATCGCGATGTCGCGCTTCGGCTACCTGCGCACGCCGATGCCCACGTCCGCGGCCGACGCCACAGCGGCTGCGCAGGCCGACGCGCATGTGTGCTTGCTCGACGCGCTGGGCATCCGGCGGGCCGCCGTCATGGGTGGTTCTGCCGGCGCACCCTCCGCGCTGCAGATGGCCATCCGCCACCCTGAACGCACCAGCGCATTGGTGCTGCTGGTGCCGCTGACCTACAAGCCCCCGACGCAGGCCGACTCGGCGCCACCGATGCCAGCCTGGATCGAGAACACGATGATGCGGCTGATCGGCTCCGACTTCCTGTTCTGGGCCGCTCTTCACGTCGCACGCGACCAGGTCATCAAGGTCGTGCTGGCGACGCCACCCGGGTTGTTGACCACTGCCAGCCCGCGGGAACGGGCGCGGGTGAACGCGATGCTTGACCACATCCTGCCCGTGTCCGCCCGTGCCGCAGGTTTGATCAGCGACACGGCAGCGAGCAAACAGCTGAAACCCTCACCACTGCAGTCCATCCAGCTGCCGACGCTGGTCATCAGCGCCCGCGACGACCGCTACGGCACGTATGCCAGCGCGAAGTACACCGCCAGCCTGATTGCCGGTGCCAAATTCATCGGCTTCGATGAAGGCGGGCACACCTGGGTCGGGCACGATGACGAAGTGATGGCCGAACTCGTCAAGCTGATCAACCCGCCCGTTCGACCATGAGCTTGGAGCCGTGGCTTCGTCGCCATCCGCTGCTGGCTTACTGCGCTGCCGTCTACGGCATCAGTTGGGGCGGCATCCTGGTCGTTACCGGTGCCCGTGGTTTCGATCTGGTTCGTCTGCAGGCGGCGGACACTGCCTTCATCTTCGTGGCGATGCTGCTCGGACCGAGCGTCGGTGGGCTGGCCATGACCGCGGTGCTCGACGGCCAGGCAGGGCTGCGCCGGTTGAGATCGAGTTTGATGCGGTGGCGGGTCGGGTTGCGCTGGTACGCGGTGGCACTGCTGGCGATGCCCATGTTGCTGCTCATCGTGCTGTGGCCTTTGTCGGCCACCGTGGATGGGGCGTTCGCGCCGCGTTTTCAATGGCCGCTCTTCGCCATCGGTCTCATCGCCGGCAGTTTCGAAGAGATCGGCTGGACAGGATTTGCGACGCCGCGGTTGCTGGCCCTGAAGCGGTTGTTCATCGCCGGCTTGTCACTTGGGTTGGTGTGGGCGCTGTGGCATGCGCCGGTCGACTTCCGCCAAAACTTCAACGCCCTGGGTGCCGCCTGGTTGCTGGAGTTCGCGGCCTTCTATGTCGCGGCGTTGACGGCGTACCGTCTGCTGATGACGTGGGTCTATGCGAACACGCAGAGTCTGCTGCTGGCCGTGCTGATGCACGCCAGCTACACGGGTTGGCTGTTCGTGCTGTACCCCGCCACATCCTTCGAACAAGACCTTGTCTGGCAAACCGCCCTTGCCGTCTCACTGTGGGGCGTGGTGGCCATGGTCATTGCAGTGGCAAGGTTCGCGCATCGCAGATCCCGGCTCGCGACGCAGCGCCCTGTCACGGCCGAAGAGTTGCGAGGTCTTCGATGAGACCGCCCGCCGCAGGGCCCGGCCCAGCGCGCGATGCGGCGCCTGCATGCCACGGCGCACCGCTGAGCAGGTCCCCGCTGAAGTTCTTCCTGCTCGTCTTCGCACTTTCCGTTCCATTCTGGTTGATCGGCGGTGTGACCGACCTGCAGTTGATGCCCGGGCTCTCGGTGAGTGCGCTCATGGCTTTCTGCCCCATGGTCGCAGCGTTGATGCTCGTTCACCGAGAGAGTGGTGCTTCGGGCGCGACCGAGTTGTTGCGAAGGTCCTTCGACTTCGCGCGCATCCGTGCGAAGCGCTGGTACGCACCCATCCTGCTCCTGATGGCCGGCGTCAACGTGATCGTGTACGGGCTGATGCGCTGGATGGACATGCCACTGCCGGCACCGCGGATCGGGGTATTCGCAGCGCCGCTGATGTTCTTGGGCTTTTTCGTCGCAGCATTGGGCGAAGAACTGGGCTGGTCGGGATACATCACCGACCCGATGCAGGATCGATGGAGTGCGTTGCAGACGGGTGTCCTCCTGGGGCTCGTGGGTGTCCTCTGGCACATCGTGCCGCTGCTCCTGGTGCACCGGCCGCCGAGCTGGATTGCGTGGTGGTGCCTCTACGCCGTGGCGGCGCGCATCCTCATTGTTTGGCTCTACAACAACACAGGCAAAAGCGTGTTTGCGGTGGCTCTGTTTCACGCCACGCTGAACCTCGCCTGGATGCTGTTCCCGGTTGACGGCTCCCACTTCGATATGCGCCTTGGCGGCCTCGTGATGGCCGCCATTGCCGTCGCGGTCACCGTTGTCTGGGGACCCCAGACGCCGGCTCGGCAAAACAGCGCCAGATCGAGCGAACGATGAGAACCTGGGAGAGCCTGCGCGCCCGCAGGACAAGCCCACGTTCCTGTTTGGGCACTTCAAGTACGTCACCACCCATGCACTGTCGTCGGCCGTTGCGACAGCAGATCAAGCTCGCTACCCGGTGCTGCTGTTCCTCGAAGGCGCCACCGGCTTTCGACAGATGAACGCGTTCCAGGTCGAGCATCTGGTGTCGCACGGCTACATCGTCGTCGCCATCGACCAGCCAGGCGCCGCCGCGGCAGTCGTGTTCCCCGACGGCCGCCATGCCGTCGGGCTGACAGTGCCGCAGTTCCATGCGACGGTTCGCCCGAGTTACATGCCGGTCCAGACGAATTCCCCGCCGACGGGCGTGCAGCTGCCGAACGGCAGCACGCTGACTGGCAACAGCATCATCCCGTACCTGGCGCAGGACGTGAGCTTCACGCTGGATCAGCTTGCCGCGCTGAACTTGGCGGACCCGCATGGCGTCCTTCCGGGCAAGCTTGACTTGCAGCGGGTCGGCGTCTTCGGGGTTTCACTCGGCGGCATCGTGGCCGGGCAAGCGTGCCACGTTGATGCACGCTTGCGCGCCTTTCTGGTGATGGACGCTCCGATGTCCATCGACGTGGTCAAGGCGGGCTTGAAGCAGCCCGGCATGTGGATCACGCGCGACGCCGCCAGCATGCGGCTGGAGCGGCAACGCTCGGGCGGATGGCCCGAGGCAGAGATCGAGGCGCACCAGACCAGCATGCGCGCCGCCTACCAAGGTCTGTCCGGTGCCGGGTACTTCGTGCGGGTGCCGGGCATGTTCCACAGCAATTTCACCGATGCGGCGATCTGGACTCCACTGGCGCCGTGGTTAGGCTTTGCCGGGCCTATCGGTGCACGGCGGGCGCACGACATCGTCAACGCGTATTCGCTGGCGTTCTTCGACCGACACCTCCTGGGTCGCCCGGCAACGCTGCTCGATGGCGCTGCCAACAACTACCCTGAAGTACGGTTCGAATCGCGCCGGTATTGGCCGGCGAAGCGTCATGGCACGCCCTCGTTCCCGGCTCGCCGACGACCCAGGTCATTGGCCACGCTCATCAGCAGGGGAATGAAGGTGCCGATGCACATGGCCGCCAGCACGTCCGACGGCCAGTGGACGCCGAGCACGAGACGAGAAACGGCGACCAGGCCTGTCCACGTCACAGCAAGCAACATTGCCAAGCTTCCGGCTCGGGGCCAGAGCCGAGCCACGCACAACGCGGCAGCGGTGGAAAACGCTGCGGTCGTGAGGGTGTGCCCACTGGGGAAGCTGGAACCCCAGTACCACTGCGCATCCCACAATGCCGGGCGAGCCCGGCCGACGATGGCTTTCATTACCCAGACGACGAGCGTTGCCGCGATCGGCGATGCACCCACGAGCACGGCCTCGAAACGACGCCGAGCGACGACCAGTGCCACGGCGGCCACGACTGCGACTGGCACCAGAAACCGCGCTGACCCGCTGAACGTGAACGCGGCGAAGAAGCCGTTCAGCGCTGCGGGTACATGCTCTCGAACAAACCACAGGATGGCCTCGTCAACGGGCCCGGACTCTTTCGCGACCACATCCTCGATGAGCTTGATCCCACCCACGGCCAGGGTCAGCAGTCCCAGGACGGCCAACCGGCGCTTCGTCAGATGCTCGGTCCATTGCGGCCTTTGCCGCCGCGCATAGGCCCCCAGCAACGCATAGGCGCAAGCGATGAAAAAGCTCAGCTTGGCGATGTCCGCCACGATGTGGAAAATCATCCTTCATCGACCCCAGCGGCGCCTCAACAGTTTTTGCAGTTCGCTGTAGATCAGCACCACGCTGGCCATCGCCGCGCACACCAGCCACTGGCCCGGCGCAAGCGGTGCCGTGCCGAAGGCGATATTCAGAAACGGGACGTGGACGACGGCCACTTGCAACGACAGCGAGAGTGCGGCCGCACCCCACAGCCACGGGTTGACGAACAGATGCGAGAAGGCGCTGGTGGTGTCCGAGCGCGCGGTGAAGCAGGTGAACAGGCTGGTGAACACCAGCGTCGTGAATCCTGCCGTGCGGGCCGTGGTCAGGTCGCCCGTGCCCTCGATCAACCCGCCTGACAGGTAGAAGTCCATCGTCAGCAAGCTCACCACGGCAATCACCACGCCGGTCTGGATCACGCTGGACCACATGCGCGCGTCGATCAGGCGCTCATCCACATGCCGCGGCTTGCGCGCCATCAGGTCGTCGGTGGCCGGGTCCACGCCCATCGCCAGCGCAGGCGCCGAATCGGTGATGAGGTTGATCCACAGCAACTGGGTGGCCAGCAGCGGCAGCACCACGGCGCCGCCGGCATCGGCCCCGGTGGACTTCAACCCGATCACGCCCGCCCCCACCACACCCAGAAACACCGTCAGCACCTCGCCCATGTTGGACGCCAGCAAGTAGCGCAGGAACTTGCGGATGTTGTCCAGGATGGCGCGCCCTTCGCGCACGGCTTGCACGATGGTGGCGAAGTTGTCGTCGGCCAGGATCATCTTGGCCGCTTCCTTGGTCACTTCGGTGCCGGTCACGCCCATCGCGATGCCGATGTCGGCGGCCTTCAAGGCCGGCGCGTCGTTGACGCCGTCGCCGGTCATCGCCACGATGTTGCCGTCGGCCTGCAGCGCATCGACGATGCGCAGCTTGTGCGCCGGCGCCACGCGGGCGTAGACGGATATCTTGCGTACCGCATCGGCGAAGGCCGCTTCGTCGAGTGCGTCGATCTCGGTGCCTGTCAACGTGGAAATTGAGGCGGGTGAGCCCGCCTCGACAATGCCAAGGTCTGCCGCAATGCGCGCAGCCGTTTTCGGGTGGTCGCCGGTGATCATCACGACCCGAATACCAGCCCGGCGCGCTTCGGCAATCGCCACCGCTGCCTCTTCGCGCGGCGGGTCGATCATGCCGACGGTGCCGACAAAGATCAGGTCGTGTTCCAGCGCTTCGCCGGCCGTGGCTTCTTCGCCCGGCGCCAACGGCCGGTACGCCACAGCCAGCGTGCGCAGCGCAGCGTCGGTGAGGGTGTCGACATCGGCCACCAGCCGCGCCCGCAAGGCGTCATCCAGCGGGGCGACTTCCAGCCCCAGGCGCGCCTGCGTGCAGTGGCTCAGCAGCACGTCAGGCGCGCCCTTGGTGATGGCCACGAGCGCATCGCCATGTTCATGGTCACGCTCGATCGTCGTCATCAGCTTGCGCTCTGACGTGAACGGGACTTCGCCGACACGCTCGAAGCGCCGCTCGCGCCGCTCGGTGACCGCGCCCTGGCCCAGCTTGCGTTCGGCGACCAGGAAGGCGGCTTCGGTGGGATCGCCGTGAATCTCCCATGCGCCGCCTTGGGCCTGGCGCAAGTCGGCGTTGCCCGCCAGGCTGCCACCGCTGAGCACGACGATGGCCTCGCTGCGCAGCGGCCCCTCGGGCAACTCGACCCGTTCGCCACCGCCCGGTTCGGCCTGGTGAACCTGGCCGTCAGGCGCATACCCCACCCCGCTGATGCGCGTGTCGCCGGAAGCGGTCATCACACGCTCGATGGTCATCTCTGATTTCGTCAACGTGCCGGTCTTGTCGGAGCAGATGACCGATGCCGAGCCGAGCGTCTCCACCGACGACAGGTTCTTGACGATGGCCTGGTGCTTGGCCATGCGCTGCACACCCAGCGCGAGCACCACCGCCAGGATGGCGGGCAGCCCCTCGGGCACCGCAGCAACCGCCAGCGAGACACCGAGCAGCAGCACGTGCACCACATCGGCTGTGTTGCGGATTTCGGAGATGAGCAGGATGGTGCCCACCACCACGATGGCGATGGCCACCACCGCCAGGCCCAGCGTGCGGCCGATGCGCGCGACTTCCTTTTCCAGCGGCGTCGGCACCTCCTCGGTGGCCTCCAGCAGCGCCGCAACGTGGCCCATCTGGGTGGCCATGCCGGTGGCTGTGACCACTGCACGGCCCGTGCCCTGCGCCACCGCAGTGCCCTTAAAGACCATGTCGAGCTGGTCGCCCAGGGCAGCCGGCTTGGGCAGCGTGGCGGTGGCCTTGAGCACGGCTTCGCTCTCGCCTGTCAGCGCGGCCTCCTGCACACGCAGCGCCGTGGCCTGGAGCAAGCGCGCGTCGGCGCCGACGGCGTCGCCCTCGGCCAGCACCAGCACGTCGCCGCGCACCAGCTCGGCGCTGGGCACGCGCTGCGGCTTGCCGTCGCGCAGCACGGCTGCGGTGGCAGCCGTCATCTTCGCCAGGGCGGCCACCGCGTTCTGCGCCTTCGCCTCCTGCACATGGCCGATCACGCCGTTGAGCAGCAAGACGGCGGCGATGACGATCGCGTCCACCGGCCAGCCCCTGCCCTGGGCACCCGCGCCTTCGACCCACCAGGCGACCAATGCCACGACCACCGCCGCCAGCAACAGGTAGATCACCGGGTCCTGGAACTGCGCCAACACGCGCCGCCATGCCGGTGCCCGCGGCGCCGAACGCAGCTCATTGGGGCCGTTACTGGCAAGCCGGGTCGCAGCTTCCTGCGCGCTCAGGCCGGTCTCGACATTCACCCCCAGCGACGCAGCCACTGCATCGGCGTCGATGACCGACGCGTCGGCGATGTTGCCGCTGTCGCCGCTGTCGCCGCTGTCGCCAGCGTCGCCGGGCTGGCCGGCTGCTGCCGGCGTCACGCGAGCAATGCCCACGTGTGGCGGGCGATCTGCTCGTCCTCTTGCGAGGCCAGCACCAGCACCTGGCAGCGCGATGCGCCGTCGCTGATGAGCGGGTTGCTCACGTCGCGGTTGCGCGATTCGTCGAGGCGGATGCTGGCCCACGACAGGCCGTTGCAGATTTCCGCGCGCACCTGCGCGTCGTTCTCGCCGATGCCGCCGGTGAAGACGAGCATGTCCATGCCACCGAGCACGGCAGCCATCGCCGCCACCTGCTTGCGCACCGACATGCAGAACATCTCGATCGCCAGACGCGCATCACGACTTGATGCCGCCGCTTCGTGCAGACGCCGCATGTCACCGCTGAGCCCCGATATGCCGAGCAGGCCGGAGCGTTGATCGATCAAGGCTTCGAGCCCGGCGGCGTCGAGCTTCTTCTCGCGCAGCAGGTACACCAGCACGCCGGGGTCGAGATCGCCGCTGCGCGTGCCCATGATGACGCCGCCACTGGGCGTCAGGCCCATGCTGGTGTCGATCGAACGGCCCGCCTTCAGCGCCGTGATGCTGGCGCCGTTGCCGAGGTGGGCGATGACCAGGCGCTCGGGCAACTGCACCGATGACTGATGCGGCAGAGCGTCACCGAGTTGCCGCACGATCGATTCGATCGACAGGCCGTGGAATCCGTAGCGTTGCACGCCTTCCGACAGCAATTCGCGGGCAATCGGCAGCACACGCGCCACGTCCGGCAAGCCGGCATGAAACTGGGTGTCGAAACACGCCACCTGCGGAACGCCGGGAAAGTGACTTTGCGCGAATCGGATGAGCGCCAGCGCGGCGGGTGCGTGCAGCGGCGCAAAGGCCGTGGCGTCTTGCAGCTTGCGCAGCACTGCGTCGTCGATGCGGCAGTGCTGGCGCAGCGCAGGCCCGCCGTTCACGATGCGGTGCCCGATGGCCTCAGGTGGCGGCATCCCGGACGTTGCGAGAACGCTGGCAACGCGAGTCATCGTGTCCGCATGGTCAGCCGTGGCGACTGTCTCGCTGAGCAACTTCTCGGCGCTTGACGAATCGACCCGGTACAAGCCGAACTTGAGCGACGACGAGCCGCTGTTCAGCGCCAGGATGTTCAGCGCGCTCACGCTTCGGTCTTCGCGGGTGACCAACGCCAATCCAGGATCTCGGGCATGTCGTCACCATGCTCGCCGATGTAGCGCTTGTGGCGTTGCAGGGTGGCCTCGAAGCGCGCGGTTTCCGCCTCGACCTGGCCTGCCAGCCGCGGAATGCGCCGGATTGCGTCCAGCGCCAATTGATAGCGGTCCACGTTGTTCAGCACCACCATGTCGAACGGCGTCGTCGTGGTGCCCTCTTCCTTGTAGCCGCGCACGTGGATGTTGTCGTGGTTGTGCCGCCGGTAGGTCAGCTTGTGGATGATCGCCGGGTAGCCATGGAAGGCGAAGATCACCGGCTTGTCGGTCGTGAACAGCGCATCGAACTCGTGGTCGGCCAGGCCATGGGGATGTTCTGAGGGCGGTTGCAACACCATCAGATCGACGACGTTGACGAAGCGGATACGGATGTCGGGCACATAGCTGCGCAGCAGGGTCACGGCGGCCAGTGCCTCCAGCGTCGGCACGTCGCCGGCGCAGGCCATCACGACGTCGGGGTCGACCTGACCCACGCCCGCATCGTTGCTGGCCCAGTCCCAGATGCCCGCGCCGGCCGCGCAGTGGCGCACGGCCGCGTCCATGTCCAGCCACTGCGGCGCCGGCTGCTTGCCGGCAATGATCAGGTTGACGTAGTTGCGGCTGCGCAAGCAGTGGTCGGCCACCGACAACAGCGTATTGGCGTCGGGCGGCAGGTAGATGCGCACGACGTCGGCCTTCTTGCTGGCCACGTGGTCGATGAAGCCGGGATCCTGGTGCGAGAAGCCGTTGTGGTCCTGCCGCCAGACATGCGAGGTGAGCAGGTAGTTCAGCGACGCGATGGGCTTGCGCCAGGGAATGCCGTTGCACACCTTGAGCCATTTGGCGTGCTGATTGAACATCGAATCGATGATGTGGATGAAGGCCTCGTAGCACGAGAACAGGCCGTGGCGGCCTGTCAGCAGGTAGCCTTCGAGCCAGCCTTCGCAGAGGTGTTCGCTCAACACTTCCATCACCCGGCCGTCGGCGCTGAGGTGGTTGTCACGCTCATCCTGCACGCCGTCCAGCCACACCTTGCCGGACACCTCGAACACGGCATCGAGCCGGTTCGACGCGGTTTCGTCCGGGCCGAAGAGTCGAAAGTTGGCGGCTTTCAGGTTCAGCCTCATCACGTCGCGCAGGAACCTGCCCAGCACGCGTGTGGCCTCGGCATCCACGGCGCCCGGCTCGGGCACCGCCACGGCGTAGACGCGGAAAGAAGGCATGTCCAGCGGCTTCAGCAACACGCCCCCGTTCGCGTGCGGGTTGCTGCCCATTCGCCGCTGGCCGGTCGGTGCGAGCACGGCCAGTTCCTCCAGGAACGTGCCGTGCTCGTCGAACAGCGCTTCGGGCCGGTAACTCTTGAGCCAGTCTTCGAGCTGCTGCACATGCCCGGCGGTCTTGAACTCGGCGATGGGCACCTGGTGCGAGCGCCAGCTGCCTTCGACCGGGTGGCCATCGACGACCTTCGGCCCGGTCCAGCCCTTCGGTGTGCACAAGACGATCATCGGCCAGCGCGGGCGCTGCGGCGCCTGCCCCGCCGCGACAGCTCGCGCCTCACGTTGGATCTGTTGAATCTGCGCCAGCACTGCATCCAGCGTGCCGGCCAACGCCTGGTGCACCAGCGCCGGGTCGTCCCCCTCGACGAAATGCGGCTCGTGGCCGTAGCCGCGCATCAGATCGGTCAGCTCTTCCCGGCTGATGCGTGCCAGCACCGTGGGGTTGGCGATCTTGTAGCCGTTGAGATGCAGGATCGGAAGCACTGCGCCGTCGCGCGCGGGATTCAGGAATTTGTTGGAATGCCAACTGGTGGCGAGCGCACCGGTCTCGGCCTCGCCGTCACCGACGACGCAGGCGACGATGAGGTCGGGGTTGTCGAAGGCCGCCCCATACGCGTGGGCCAGCGAGTAACCCAACTCGCCACCTTCGTGGATCGAGCCCGGCAACTCGGGCGACACATGGCTGGGGATGCCCTGCGGCCACGAGAACTGCCGAAACAGCCGCTGCAGGCCGCTGCGGTTGCGTTCGATGGCCGGGTAATGCTCGGTGTACGACCCTTCCAGGTAACTGTGCGCCACGACGCCCGGCCCGCCGTGCCCGGGCCCCATGACGTAGATCATGTTCAGGTCGTTGTCCTTGATCAGCCGGTTCAGGTGAACGTAGAGCAGGTTCAAGCCCGGTGTCGTTCCCCAATGGCCCAGCAGGCGCGGCTTGATGTGTTCGAGCTTGAGCGGGGCTTCGAGCAGCGCGTTGTCCTGCAGGTAGATCTGCCCCACCGAAAGGTAGTTCGCTGCTCGCCAGTAGGCGTGCATTTTCTGCAGGGTGTCGGGCGTCAGGCTGTCGGGTACTGAGGTGTTGGACATGGGGGCCTTTCGGGATCATTGAACTTCACGGTGGAGGCACAGAGGTATTGGCTTACGCCGCACTCTGCCCGGTCTCCCGATGTCTGAGCGTCTCGATCAACTGCGGAAGTTGCGGGAACTCAAACGAGAAGTGCTCGTACATCATTCGAGCAAAATTCTGTGAGAAGTAGAGCCTCAGCAGAGGGTCCAGTAGCCTGCCGGGCAGGCCGGAATAGCCTGCCCGAATCGTGTGGGTGATGGTGGCGCCGCTGTCGTCGTCCTGAATCAGAAGCGTTAGCCAGCAAGGAAGCCTTGCAAGACGGACGAACTGCCAGGTGATCTTGTGGTGCTCGAGTTCAGTGACGATGCACTTCATCCGAAGGTGGCGATCGCCGATCAATTCATCCATGCAGATGAGTTGGCCGAGGCCGGTCTCGTCGTTGAGCGAATGCATCCGCAAGTGCGTACCGGGCCACCATGCTTGGTACTGTTCATCGGTCACCGTCAGCATGAAATGGACCACGGCGCTCGAACGCATGCGAGGCACATGCATGGAAGACTCAATGGTGATCATGGTCTGAAGGATGGCGCAAACGAAATCGCCGCATCGACGATGGCCTGCGCCTCTTGCAAGATGCGCTGCAGGTGTTCTGCGCCGACAAAGCTCTCGGCGTAAATCTTGTAGATGCTCTCGGTGCCGGACGGCCGCGCAGCGAACCAGCCGTTGGTGGTGTTGACCTTGATGCCGCCGATCGGCTCACCGTTGCCCGGGGCATGGCTGAGGATGCTCTCGATGCGATCCCCTGCCAAGTCGGTCGAGTTGATCTGCTGTGGCGTGAGCGCCGCCAACTGCTTTTTCTGCTGCGCCGTCGCGGCGGCCTCCACCCGGCGTGCCACCGGGCTGCCGAACTCATCTGCCAAAGCCGCATACCGCTCGCCGGGGTCGCGGCCGGTGCGCGCTGTGATCTCGGCCGAGAGCAGCGCAGCCGCGATGCCGTCCTTGTCGGTCGTCCAGACCGAGCCGTCGCGGCGCAGGAACGTGGCGCCTGCACTCTCTTCGCCAGCAAAGCCGAGCGCGCCGCTGTGCAGGCCGCCGGCGAACCACTTGAAACCGACGGGCATCTCGACCAATTGGCGAGCGAGCCTGGCCGTGAGCCGGTCGATCAGACGGCTGCTGACGACGGTCTTGCCCACCGCAGCCGACGGCTCCCAATCCGGGCGGTACTGGAACAGGAAATCGATGGCCGCCGCCAGGTAATGGTCTGGCGCCAGCAAGCCAACACCTGGGGTGACGATGCCGTGCCGGTCGTGGTCGGTGTCACAGGCGAAGGCGACGTCGAAGCGGCTCTTGATGTCCACCAGCCTTTGCATGGCGTACGGCGACGACGGGTCCATGCGGATCCTGCCGTCCCAGTCGAGCGGCATGAAGGCAAAGGTCGGGTCGACGAGCTCGCTGATGACGCTCAGGTCGAGGCGGTAGCTGTCTGCAATGGCAGCCCAGTAGTGAACCCCAGCGCCACCGAGAGGGTCTACACCCATCCGCACCTTCGCCTCGCGGATGACGTCCATGTCGATCACGTTGCCGAGATCGCCGACGTAGGCGTTCATAAAATCGTGCCGGTGTGTCGTCGTGGCTTGCAGCGCTTTGACATGCGCTATTCGCTTCACGCCTTCAAGCTGCGCTTCGAGCAGGCGGTTGGCTTCGGCTTCGATCCAGCTCGTGATCGCTTGGCCTGCCGGGCCGCCGTGCGGTGGGTTGTATTTGAAGCCACCATCGCGCGGCGGGTTGTGTGAAGGCGTCACCACGATGCCATCGGCGACGTCTGTGCCGCGTTTGTCATTGGGCTGCAAGCGCCCTCGGTTGTAGCCGAGGATCGCGTGCGAGACGGCGGGCGTCGGCGTGAACGCGTCGTTCATCGCCAGCATCACATCGACGCCGTTGGCGGCCAGCACTTCGAGCGCGGTCGCGCACGCGGGCTGTGACAGTGCGTGCGTGTCGATACCGAGAAAGAGCGGCCCGCCGATGCCGTTTGCCTTGCGGTAGTGGCAGATCGCCTGCGTGATCGCCAGCACATGCCATTCGTTGAACGAACGGTCGAACGCCGAGCCGCGGTGGCCCGATGTTCCGAACACGACGCGCTGCGCAGCGACCGTCGGGTCAGGCACGTCTGTGTGGTACGCCGACACGAGCTTGCCCACGTCGATGAGGATCGAGGGCGGGGCCGGATGGCCGGCAAGCGGATTGATTCGAGACTCCATATCGTCAACCTTTTTTCGGTCTTGCCTCTTGCGAGTCGAGCCAGGCCGTGATCACCCGAAGTGCCAACCCAAAGTTGCCGGCTTGACAGTGGTTCTGAGCCGACTCGGCCCTTGTGAACAGGCGTGCGGTCAGTGACCGGGTGTTCGTGAGCGCGGCAATCTGCTCGTAGAACTGCGCCACCGGCACATAGTGGTCTTCGCTGCCGGCCAACAGCAGCACGTCCTGCGTCACTCGACTGGAAATTTCCGCTGCGGTGTAGCGCTGAATGGCATGCAGGTAAGCCGCTGGCGTCGGTGTGCCGGTGACATGCATCGCCTGGTTCAGGCCCCATTCGATGAGCAGGCTGCGCGTGGCGGCCCGGCGCGCCAACCCATTCACCAGCCCATCCAGCTTCAAGCGCAACAGCACTGGCAGCAGCAGCCGGGCCGAGGCCGGCATCAGGCGGAGATTGCAGTCGAAAGCATCGAAAAACACGTCGTAGGCAACGGCACGTCGCACGCGGGGCTCGAAGGCAGCGGCACGAATCGCAAAGTAGCCACCCATCGACCCGCCAATCAAGCTGACGTCACCGAGCCCGAAGTGATCCAGCACGGCCGCAACGGGCTTTTCCCATTCGTGCGTCATCGCCAGGCCGGCGTCGAAGAGCGCACCTCCCTGGCCAGGGCGCTCGAAGGCCACGACCTCATAGCCCGCATCACGAAACCAGAACAGGAAGAGGAACAGCTCTTCCAGGTAGCTGTCGAAGCCGCCGCAGAACACCACAACGTCTTTGGGCTGGGCTGGCGTGAAGCGATAGGCGGGCAAGAACCCGCGAACCGGCCCGTCTGCATATGGCACCCGGTGCTGGTTGCCGGCGTTCACGCCAAACTGATCACGCATGAGTTGCACGAACTTCTCGCGCATCGGCCTGCGCTGGGGGTCGCCGGCAGGCAGGAAGAACTCCCCAGAACGCAGGTCGTAAGCGGCCTTGAGCACCTGACCCTTCGCGAGGGCTTGCTGTTCCAAGGCCGCGAATTCGCGGTGCCAGTCTGCGTAAGTCGTGATGCGTGACGCCACCGCGCGCATCTCGTCCAGCATGCTCACATCGCCCGCCAAGCCGAAATACCGATTCATCTGGAAGTTCAGGCTCACATCCGGATGAATGACGTGGTAGCCGATGGGCGGGCCAGGTCGGCTGAGCAGGCTGGGCGTCATGGTCGGCAGCTATTCAGTCGGTCCACGCAACGCCACCGGGCCCTGGCGGCCGCGACCACATGCGCGACATCGAAACCAAAATGCGCCTCGGCCACCTTGCCCGGCGCAGAGATGCCGAACGAGCGCATGCCGATGATCGTGCCGCGCTGTCCGACATGGCGTTCCCACCCCAGCGGTGACGCGGCCTCGACCGACACACGCGCGGTGATGTCGGGCGGCAGCACGCTGTCGCGGTAGTCGGCGCTCTGGTTCTCGAACAGGTCCCACGACGGCATGCTGACCACACGGGCCCGGACGCCCTCGCGCGCCAGTTGCTCGTAAGCGCCGATGCACAGCGCCACTTCGCTTCCGGTTGCCAGCAACAGCACCTCGGGCTTGCCCCCAGCTGCGTCGGCGAGCACGTACGCACCTCGCGCAACGCCGCTGATGCTGGCGTACTTGCTGCGGTCGAGCGTGGGCAGTGCCTGGCGAACCGATCATTCATGACGTCGCTACCGCCAGCGGATCGGCAGCGTTTGCCAGGTGCGCGCCCTCGAAGGTATCGACCCACTCACGCAGCCGCCCGGCGATGCGTGCCACCGCCTCGACGCGTGTCAGCGTCTGCGCTTGCCAGCCGACGAGGGCGTCCCAGAAGGTCGTGCGGCCGATCGCAAAGCCGATGAAGCCCGGGACACCCGCCGCAGTGACCAGCCAGCGGCGCACCTGCGGTTCATCGGCGTCACGGCCGAGCACGATGCAGCCGACGGCTGCGCGCCCGCCGCAGCGCGCCGCAGCGACGACGCGCTCGCAGTCGCCACGTTGCGCCAGACCTTCGACCTTCCACACGTCAGGCTCGACGCCGGCATTCTGCAAAGCACGGATCGCCTCTTGCATCAGCGTGGGGCGCAGGTCGCGGTCGTAGGCGTCCTTGTCGCCACCCAGTCGCAGCAACTGCGCCTCGGTGGCTGGCACCAGCAACTCGAACATGAAGCGCCTTCGACTGCGCCGGCAGTGATCGGAAAGCTGCTGCAAACGCTCAGCTTGGCGTCGATTCAAGTCCTCGTCGCCCTCGACGTTGTACCGCACTAGCGCCTTGGCGAATGTGGGATCGAAGCTTTCGATGTGGCGCGCGAACTCTGCACCGTATTCAAACTCGAATTCCTCCGCCCCGCTCTGTTCGGTGGACAGCGCGGTGACGAAGCCACGCCGCCGTGCGTCGCGCAGGATGTCGGCACCGAATTCCTCATCCACGAGAATGCCGCCCGCAGCACGCGGCATACCTTTTTCGACGGCCGACACAAAGCCTTCGTAGATGAGTTGCTTGCTGTCGCTGACGCGCGCGGCTTGCACCGCAGACAGCGGCGGTTCAAGCTTGAACAGGCTCTTGACGTAAGAGTGCCGGTGGTCGAACGGCAGCAGGTACAGGGCCTTGTCGTAGCCGAGGTTCATCGCGGATGCTCCGTGGCCGTGGCCGTGGCCGTGACCTTGGCCGTGACCGTGGCCTTGGCGGTTGCCGAGGCTTTTTCCTTGATCCGCGCCAGCAGCCCGCCCCAGGATTTGGCGAAGGCCAGCACGCCGTCGCGTTGCAGCTGCGCGGCAAGCGCCTCGTCATCGACGCCTTCGCGCCTGAATTCTTCCAGCACCGCGTCGGCCAGGCCGCCGTCGGCAGGAAGCAGGGCACCCGGCTGACCGTGGTCGGCAAAGGCCAGCAACGTCTTCTCGGGGATGGTGTTGATGGTCTGGGGTGCGGCCAGCGCCTCGACATACAGCGTGTCACGCGCGGCAGGGTCTTTGGTCGCAGTGCTGGCCCACAGCAGGCGCTGCGGCCGCGCCCCTGACGCAGCCAGCTCGCGCCAGCGTGCGGAAGCCAGCAGGTCGCAATGCGCCTTGTAGCAGCGCATGGCCACCGCGATGCCCAGGCGGTTGTGGAACGGCGGCGAAATCTCCTGCTTCACCGCAGCGTCCCAGCGGCTGACGAAGAGCGATGCCACCGACTGAACCGGGGGCGACAGACCGGCATCCACGCGGCGCTCGATGCCGCGCAGGTAAGCCTCGGCGGCGGCCAGGTAGTGCTCGCGCGAGAACAGCAGCGTCACGTTGATCGGCACCCGTCGAAGATCGACTGTTCGATGGCCGGCAGGCCTTGCGGTGTGCCGGGAATCTTGATGAAGAAGTTGGGCCGCGCGGCCCGCGCGTGCGGTTGCGCGGCGGCGCGTATGGTGCCCGCCCTGTCCCCCGCCAGCAGCGGCGAGACTTCGAGCGAGACCCAGCCATCGACGCCGTCGCTGGCGTCGAAGGCAGGCCTGAACAGGTCGGCGGCCCGCGTCAGGTCGGCCAGCGCCAGCTCGAAGAAGATGCCCTCTTCCGACAGCCCGCGCGCGGCCAGCTTCTGGATCGCATCGTCATAGCTGGCGCCACTGCCGATGGCGTGCTCGAAGATCGTCGGGTTGGAAGTCAACCCGGTCACCGACAGGTCGGCGATGTAGCGCGCCAGCGTGCCGCGGTCCAGCAAGTCGCGCGTGATGTTGTCGAGCCACAGGCGCTGGCCCAGGTCGTGCAGTTTTCGGGTGTTGGCGTTCATGGTGATTCCTGCGTTGCGCGCTTGGCGCGAAGGTCGCAAAGGTCACGAGGGTCGATGTCGAGCAAGTCGCCAATGCGCTCGATGGCGATGTCGGCGGGCGCGTAAGCAGCCACGGCGGGCGCATCCAGCGCGAGATCCAGCGCGTAGTGGCCCTGGCGCGGAAAGACGGTGGTCAGGCGGCCTTGCATGACGCCTTTCATGGCCGACAGGATGCGCACCTTGTCGTCGACCATGACGTAGTGCCGGGCCGGGAAATTGCGCTGCACGGCATCCAGCATCTGCTCTTTGTGGATGTAGATCAGCACCCGCCCGGCCACCGCATCCCACAGCCCGGAGCGCTGAATCTTGCGCGGCTGGAACACCACGTCGCCATCGGTCAGGATCACCGTCGGCCCGCTTTCGGTCAGGCGCCGGACAACATCCAGAGCCTGCGGGTACAGGCGATCGGCGAAGGGGTAGTCGATCAGGAATCCCGACATCTTCAGCAGACGCATCTCGTCGCCCGGCATGGGCTCGGCATCATGCCGCCAGCGCTGCAATGCACCCAGGTAGTCAGCGTAGCCGAGTTCGCTGCGCAAGGCCTCGAAGTGGGCCCAATAGCGGCCTGCGAGCACGACGCCGAATTCATGTTCCAGATGCGCGTGCAGATCGGCAATGACGCGGTCGTTGTCGAGCAGCGTGTTGTCCACGTCGAGCAGGAACACGGTGTCGTGCGGCGCGGTCATGCACAGTCCTGCTCAAGCACCGAGCTGTGCCAGCCACCGTCGTTGCCCGTCAAGACGTCGGCCTCGCGCGGACCCCAGATCCCTCGTTCTTTCATGCCGCGCTCTTTTCAGCGTGACCACCAAACTCTTCCCGCATCGCCGACAAACCCGATTCACGCTGCCGCAGTGCCAGACCTCGGCTGACAACTGCTTGTCGTACACGACGCAAGCGTGACCGGCGCCCAGCGGTCGCCTGACCATGCTGTCGCCCATCCAGCCCGATCCAACCATGCCAATTTGCAAAGCTTTGCTCCGTCGCGGCGCGCGGGCGCTCTGCGCCACTTGAATGTGCGCAGTGCTGGACGTGCTGCCAAGGCCCCAGAGTGCGCTCCTTTGACTGCACCTGTCCGTGCGCTACCGCACCCGCGAGTGAGACGCAGGAAATCGATTTCTGCACCGCGTCGGAGCTGTGTCTGCAGCCGCACAGACAGCCATCACAAGCTCGATTAGCTTCGTTTGGTCGAGTCAACACTTCAAGCCCTTGTCCAGTGCTGCAGCTGGCCCGGACAGAACCGGAGAGTTGCATGTTGAAAGGAAAACAACGCGTCCAGTCCCCAGTCGTGGCCGACACGGGTGGCGCCGTGCATGACGCTTGGCCGCAAAACGGCTCTCGCGGCGCGCATGCAATGGCCAGACCGACCTTCGTTCACGACTCCCATATGGGTGCCGGTGATCACACCCGGCAAAACATCTGGGACAAGGCATGACCGATCTGGTTGCGGGCACCTCAGGCCAA
>Ga0209724_1000376_pt1 | contig 43772 bp, 41 predicted proteins | sample grotaG_FD_184143 | JGI IMG/M metagenome (GOLD analysis project Ga0209724, IMG submission 184143) | Glacier valley bacterial and archeal communities from Borup Fiord, Nunavut, Canada, to study Microbial Dark Matter (Phase II) -... | ecosystem: Environmental > Aquatic > Freshwater > Ice > Glacier ... | reverse complement strand
CGCCAGCGCGGCCACCGCGGCCCAACCCTGCACGTCGGCGAGGTAGAGGATGCCGAGGGTCGGCACCGCGAAGATCCACAGCAGCAGGTAGCGCGCGACCGCGCGGCCGACGGTGAGCCGGACGGCCGGTCCGACCAGTCGGATGCGCCAGGTCTTCATCGCCAGCGTCTGGCCGCCGTGGGTCCAGAACCATACGAAATAAGCGCCGAGCACCACGAACAGCCAGGCCTGGCGGGTGTGGCGCAGCATCAGCGCGTTGCGGCTCTGCGTGAGGGTGTCGAACAGGTAGCCGGCGACGAACACGACCGCGAACAGCAGCATCGCCTCGTAGGTCATCGACAGCAGCCGGCGGCGCAATGGCGGCGCGGATCCTGCGGGCGCCTCGGTACTCGGGTCGGTCTGGTTCAAGCGGACGGGAGCAGGGCGCCGGTCAGGGAGCGGGAACGACGGGCGGAGTTGCCACCGGGGCGGCCTGCTGCGGGACGTCGGCAGGCTTGGCGGCCGGCCGGGCGGGCGCGACGAGCGGGCTGGCACTCTTCTGCGCGGCGACCGCGGGATTGCGGACCTGGGCCCCTTCGCGGATCTGGACGCGCCGCTCGACGGGTGCGGGAACCGGCTTGGGGACGATGATGCCCTTGCTCGCCTGGCCCCGCGTGGTCAACGCCTCGCGCTTTTCCGGCGGCAGTTCCTGGTATTTGCGCAGCAGGTCCGCGCGCTGCTCCGGGTTCATCGAGCGGATCCGCGCGAAGCTGTCCCGGGCGACGCGCCGCTGCGCGGGCGTCAGCCGTGCCCATTCGCGCATGCGCTGCTGCGTCCGGCCCTGCTCGTCGGGGCTCATCTTCGGGTAGCGATTGGCGATCTCGACCCACTTCTTCTTGGTCTGCCAGTCGAGATGTTCCCAGTCCTCGGCGAGCGGTGCCAGGGCCTCGCGCTGGGGCGTCGGCAACTCGATCCAGTAGGGCCTTGCAGGCTTGAGCGATGCAGCGGGCGCCGTTGCCGCGTGATGCGGGGTGGCGGGCGCTTCGATCGCGCGGACCGAAGAGGCGACCATGACCGTCACCGCGACGCCGAACGAACAGGCGAGGGACAACGCTGTGCGCAAGCGGCGCTTGCGCGCGACCGTCATGGATTCTGCTTGAGGTAGGCGTTGAAGCCCTGATCGGCGTACGCACTGATCGGCAGATCGTCGTTGAGCACCGCCGTGTCCACGTCGGCGAGGTCCTGGATGCGACGATCCTGTTCGAACTGGTACAGCCCCGCCAGACACACACCGACGAGGACGATCAGCGAGAACACCATGCCGCTTCGGGCGAATCCGAACCGTCCCCCGTCTACACCACCGGCCGTGGCCAGTTGACGGACCGGCGCGCGGCGTGCGCTGGGCAGGGCCTGAACGCGCAGGGCGGCCTTGCGGGCCAGCGCCAGCCGCTGCAGCGTCGCATCCGGCAGCGCGTGCGTCGATTGATCGAGCGCACGGCAGACCCGTGCCGCGAAACGGCGTTCCGCGTCTCCGGCAGTCATGAGTCGCGCCGCATCGTTCGGCGCATCGAGGCGTTTCATAGTCTGATTCCCTTCGCCTTCAAGGCCAGCGCGAGCGCATGAGTCGCCCGGGAACAATGCGTCTTGACGCTTCCTTCCGAACAACCCATCGCCGCGGCCGTCTCGGCGACGTCCATTTCTTCCCAGTAACGCAACACGAAAGCCTCTCGTTGACGAGCCGGCAGCCGCTGGATCTCCTGGTCGATTGCCGCCAGCACTTGGCTGCGCTCGACCTGGTCGGCAGCACTCTCGGCCTGCCGGGAGCCGTCTTCCGCTTCGAGACTCTCCAGGAAATCAAACTCCTCGTTGTCCTTTCCGGTTGACAGGTCGGAGAACAACGTCGTCCACGTCGAGCGCACCTTCTGGCGCCGGAACCAGTCGTGGATGACGTTCTGGAGGATGCGCTGGAACAGCATCGGCCACTCGGCGGCCGGCTTGTCGCCGTAGCTTTCGGACAGCTTGATCATCGCGTCCTGCACGATGTCGAGCGCCGAGGCGTCGTCGCGCACGGCGTATGCCGCCTGCTTGAAGGCGCGCCGTTCGACGGATTCCAGGAATTGGGAGAGTTCTGCTGAGCTGGCCATGAGGCAGCGAGTCTGTGCTTCGCGTCGCCTCGGGCGGCCGCGCGAGGGCCGCGTGGCCGGTGGCGATCTTGAAAGGCGGCAATCGTAACAAATGCGCCACACCGACGGCCGCCGGGATGGCGGCCGCTTGACCCTGCTTGCTGCACCGCGCTATCGTCCGCCTCCCGTTGCAGGCCCGGCATGTCGGGCTCGCAACACTGATTCAAGCCGACCGGTGGCCGCGCAAGATGCGCCTGCCGAGCGGCGCGCCGACAGCGTCATCGCTAGCAAGCGTGTTCGAACCCGGGCCACAAGCCCTGCAGAGAACATCCAATCAATCTCCTGTGGACCTTGAAAGGAAGCACCATGGAAATCACCGGCGCAGAGATCGTCGTGCGTTGCCTCGCGGAAGAAAAGGTCGAACACGTGTTCGGCTATCCCGGCGGCGCGGTGTTGTATATCTACGACGAAATCTTCAAGCAGGACCAGTTCCAGCACATCCTCGTTCGCCACGAGCAGGCCGCGTTGCACGCGGCCGATGCCTACTCGCGCTCCAGCCGCAAGGTCGGCGTCGCGCTGGTCACGAGCGGACCCGGCGTCACCAACGCGGTGACCGGCCTCGCCACCGCGTACATGGACTCGATCCCGATGGTCGTGATCTCGGGGCAGGTGCCGAGTCACGCGATCGGCCAGGACGCGTTCCAGGAGTGCGACACCGTCGGCATCACGCGTCCGTGCGTCAAGCACAACTTCTTGGTCAAGGACGTGAAGGATCTGGCGATGACGATGAAGAAGGCGTTCTTCATCGCGCAGAGCGGACGCCCGGGTCCGGTCCTGGTCGACATCCCGAAGGACATCACGACGCACAAGACGACCTTCGACTATTCGATGCCCGTCGAGATGCGCTCGTACAAGCCGGCCGAGAAGGGCCACCTCGGCCAGATCAAGAAGGCGCTGCAGCTGCTGTTGACTGCCGAGCGTCCGATGATCTACGCGGGCGGCGGCGTCATCCTCGCCAACGCGTCGAACGAACTGAACCACCTCGTCGACCGTCTCGGCGCGCCGTGTACCACGACGCTGATGGGCCTCGGCGGTTTCAAGGCCAGCGACCCGAAGTACGTCGGCATGCCCGGCATGCACGGGACCTACGAAGCCAACATGGCGATGCAGCACTGCGACGTGCTGCTCGCGGTCGGCGCGCGCTTCGACGATCGCGTCATCGGCAACCCCGCGCACTTCGCGCAGAACGTGCGCAAGATCATCCACATCGACATCGATCCGTCGTCGATCAGCAAGCGCGTCAAGGTCGACGTGCCGATCGTCGGCAACGTGCGCGAGGTGCTCGTCGAACTGATGGCGCAGCTCGACCTCGCGTACCAGAAGGCGCCGCGCGACGAGAAGGCGGACGCGAAGCGTCTGTCGGGGTGGTGGGCGCAGGTCAACGAATGGCGCAGGAAGGATTGCATGGCCTATGCCGGCTCCGACACGCTGATCAAGCCGCAGTACGTGATCGAGAAGCTGTGGGAGGTCACCGGCGGCAACGCGTTCGTGACCTCCGATGTCGGGCAGCACCAGATGTGGGCCGCGCAGTACTACCCCTTCGATCAGCCGCGTCGCTGGATCAACTCGGGCGGGCTCGGCACGATGGGTTTCGGCCTGCCCGCTGCGATGGGCGTGGTCAAGGCCAACCCAGGCGCCGACGTCGCTTGCGTGACCGGCGAGGGCAGCATCCAGATGTGCATCCAGGAGCTGTCGACCTGCAAGCAGTACCACCTGCCGATCAAGGTCGTCAGCCTGAACAACCGGTATCTCGGCATGGTCCGGCAGTGGCAGCAGATCGACTACTCGAGCCGCTACAGCGAGAGCTACATGGACGCGTTGCCGGACTTCGTCGCGCTGGCCGAGGCGTATGGGCACATCGGCCTGCGCATCGACAAGCCGGCCGACGTGGAGCCGGCGCTCAAGGAGGCCTTCGCGAAGAAGGACCGCCTGGTGTTCCTCGACATCATCACGGACCAGACCGAGAACGTCTGGCCGATGGTCAAGACCGGCAAGGGCCTGACCGAGATGCTGCTCGGCTCCGAGGACCTGTGATGGAACGCGGAAACCGCCACATCATCTCCGTCCTCCTCGAGAACGAGGCCGGTGCGCTGTCGCGCGTCGTCGGCCTGTTCTCCGCGCGCGGCTACAACATCGAGACGCTGACGGTGGCGCCTACCGAAGATCCGACGCTGTCGCGCATGACGATCGTCACCGCCGGTTCCGACGACGTGATCGAGCAGATCACCAAGCACCTGAACCGGCTGATCGAGGTCGTCAAGGTCGTCGACCTCACCGAAGGCGCGCACATCGAGCGCGAGCTGATGCTGATGAAGGTGAGGGCGGTGGGCAAGGAGCGCGAGGAGCTCAAGCGCACCGCCGACATCTTCCGCGGACGCATCATCGACGTGACCGAGAAGAGCTACACGATCGAGCTCACCGGCGCGGCCACCAAGCTCGACGCGTTCATCGAGGCCATCGACCGCGCGGCGATCCTCGAGACAGTCCGCACCGGCGCGAGCGGCATCGGCCGCGGCGAACGCATCCTGAAGGTCTAGGCAGCAGCACACTCCTTCCCCCACCGGGGGAAGGCCGGGATAGGCGAAGCGCGCAGCGCTTCGACGGTCCCGGACAACCACAATCCAAACGAGAAGGGGAAACACCCATGAAGGTCTACTACGACAAGGACGCCGACCTCTCGCTCATCAAGGGCAAGAAGGTCGCCATCATCGGTTACGGCTCGCAGGGTCACGCGCACGCGCAGAACCTGAAGGACTCCGGCGGCGACGTGGTCGTCGGGCTGCGCAAGGGCGGTGCGAGCTGGGACAAGGTCGCGAAGGCCGGCCTGACGGTCGCCGACGTCAAGGAAGCCGTCAGCGGCGCCGACTTCGTGATGATGCTGCTGCCCGACGAGCACATCGGCCAGGTCTACCGCGAGGACATCGAGCCGAACATCAAGAACGGCGCCACGCTCGCGTTCGCGCACGGCTTCAACATCCACTACGGACAGGTGATGCCGCGCGCCGACCTCGACGTCGTGATGGTCGCGCCGAAGGCGCCGGGCCACACGGTGCGCGGCACCTACACGCAGGGTGGCGGCGTGCCGATGCTGATCGCGGTGCACCAGGACACGTCGGGCCATGCGCGCGACATCGCGCTGTCGTACGCCGCGGCGATCGGCGGCGGCCGTGCCGGCGTGATCGAGACCAACTTCCGCGAGGAGACCGAGACCGATCTCTTCGGCGAGCAGACCGTGCTGTGCGGCGGTGCCGTCGAGCTGATCAAGACCGGCTTCGAGGTTCTGGTCGAAGCCGGCTACGCGCCCGAGATGGCCTACTTCGAGTGCCTGCACGAACTCAAGCTGATCGTCGACCTGATCTACGAGGGCGGCATCGCGAACATGAACTACGGCATCTCCAACAACGCCGAGTACGGCGAGTACGTGACCGGACCGAAGGTGGTCACGAAGGAGACCAAGGAAGCGATGCGCCAGTGCCTGAAGGACATCCAGACCGGCGAGTACGCGAAGAACTTCATCCTCGAGAGCCGCGCGGGCGGACCGACGCTGCTGTCGCGCCGTCGCCTGATGGCCGAGCATCCGATCGAGCAGGTCGGCAGCAAGCTGCGCGAGATGATGCCGTGGATCAAGGCCAACAAGCTGGTCGACCAGACCCGCAACTGACGGCGCGCCGGGGGGGCGTGCGCTCCCCGGTGATACTCTCGGCCGCCATGATCTCCACTTCGATGTCACGCCTGCCGATCGCCGTTGTCGCGATGCTGCTCGTCGCCGGCGTGGCGGGCTGCAAGCGCAGCGAGGAGCCGCAGCCCGACTACCTCAAGACGCAGCGCGAGGCGATGGAGCGCGCGAAGGAAGTGGGCAAGACGATGCAGAAGGCCGTGGATCAAGAAGGCAGGAAAGCCGACGAGGAAGGCAAGTAGTGGCCCGCTTCACGAGGCGCCCGGTCAAGGGCGGCGTGCGCAGGCCGTGGCGCTCGCGGCTGCGCGCCGGCAAGGAAGGCGCGTCGCGTCCGGTGCCGCGGGACGTTGCCGACGACACCGCCGCGACCAAGCCGCACAAGGGCATCTACCTGCTGCCCAACGCGTTCACGACGGCAGCGCTGTTCAGCGGCTTCTTCGCGATCGTGCAGGCGATGAACCTGCGCTTCGACACGGCCGCGATCGCCATCTTCGCGTCGATGGTGCTCGACAGCCTCGACGGCCGCGTGGCGCGGCTGACGAACACGCAGAGCGAGTTCGGGGCCGAGTACGACAGCCTTGCCGACATGGTGTCGTTCGGCGCCGCGCCCGCGCTGGTGATCTACGAATGGTCGCTGCGCGGCCTGGGCAAGTGGGGCTGGGTCGCCGCGTTCGTCTACGTCGCCGGCGCCGCGCTGCGGCTGGCGCGCTTCAACACCAATCTCGCGGTCGTGGACAAGCGCTTCTTCCAGGGCCTGCCCAGTCCGGCTTCCGCCGCGCTCGTCGCCGGTTTCGTGTGGGTCTTCGAGGACCTGCGCTACGTCGGCAGCGACGTCGCGTGGCCGTCGTGGATCATCACGGTCTACGCGGGACTGTCGATGGTCAGCAACTCGCCGTTCTGGAGCGGCAAGTCGGTCAACTTCAGGAAGAGCGTGCCGTTCATCGTCGTCGTGCTGATCATGCTGGCCTTCGTCGCGGTGTCCGCCGATCCGCCGAAGTGGCTCTTCGCGATGTTCGTCGCCTACGGACTCTCGGGCCACCTGCTGTGGCTGTGGCGTCTCGTGCGGCGCCGCCAGCCCGACCTTTCGTGACGCGCGCCTCCACAATGTGCTTGACGCGGTCGGGCACCGTGCTACATTGCAAGGCCATGACGACTCGCTCCATCGCGCTGCTACTACCCATCGAGGTCACCCGGGCCCGCTGAGCGTTCACGTCTGTCGCTTTCAACTCCACGGCCCGACTGCTTTTGCATCGGGCCGTTTTGTTTTGTCCTGCCGCTGTTGCCGTTCCGATCGATCGAAAGGAAAGATCATGCTGACCCACCCCGCCACCAAGTACCGGGCCTTCCCGCCGGTCGGATTGAAGGATCGCACCTGGCCCGATGCCGTGCTGACGCGCGGCCCGATCTGGCTGAGCACCGACCTGCGCGACGGCAACCAGGCGCTGATCGAGCCGATGGATCCCGAGCGCAAGCTGAAGATGTTCCAGACGCTGGTCGCGATCGGTTTCAAGGAGATCGAGGTCGGCTTCCCGTCCGCGTCGCAGGCCGACTTCGACTTCGTGCGCCTGCTGATCGAGCAGGGGCACATCCCGGACGACGTGACGATCCAGGTGCTGACACCGGCCCGCGCCGCGCTCGTGGAGCGGACTATCGAGGCGCTCGACGGCATTCCCCGGGCGATCGTCCATCTTTACAACGCGACGGCGCCGATCATGCGCCGCGTGGTGCTCGGGCTGACCGAGGACGGCGTGGTCGACCTCGCGGTGACGCACACAAAGATGATCCGCACGATGACCGACGCGCGTCCCGGCACGCAGTGGTCGCTCGAGTATTCGCCGGAGATGTTCTCGGGCACCGAGCTGGCCTTCAGCAAGCGCGTCGTCGACGCGGTCAGCGAGGCCTGGGGCGCAACGCCGACCCGCAAGCTGATCGTCAACCTGCCGTCGACGGTCGAGCACAGCACGCCGAACATCTTCGCGGACATGATCGAGTGGATGCATCGTCACCTCGATCGCCGCGATTCCATCGTGCTGTCGATCCATCCGCACAATGACCGCGGTACCGGCACGGCCGCCGGCGAGTTCGCGCTGATGGCTGGCGCCGACCGCATCGAGGGCTGCCTGTTCGGCAACGGCGAGCGGACCGGCAATGTCGACGTGGTGAACATCGCGCTCAATCTCTACACGCAGGGCGTGGCGCCGGGACTCGACTTCTCGAGGATCGACGAGATCCGTCGCGTCGTCGAGCACTGCAACCAGTTGCCGGTGCATCCGCGCCATCCGTACGTCGGCGACCTCGTCTACACGTCGTTCTCCGGATCGCACCAGGACGCCATCAAGAAGGCGCTGCATGCGCGCAAGGATGGCGACATCTGGGACATGCCGTACCTGCCCATCGACCCGATCGACCTCGGCCGCAACTACGAGGCCGTGATCCGCGTGAACAGCCAGTCGGGCAAGGGCGGCATCTCCTATCTGCTCGAGAACGCCTATCACCTCGAACTGCCGCGCCGACTGCAGATCGAGTTCAGCCGGGTGGTGCAGGCGGTGATGGACGACGACGGCAAGGAGCTGTCCGCCGCGATGATCTGGGACATCTTCGAGACCGAGTACGGGCTGGGTGCGGCCAGTGCCGCCATCGAGCACGCGACGATCGCGGACGCCAGCGATGGGCGCGTGACGGTCAGGGCCGACGTGGTCGATGCGCAAGGCCGGGTCACGGTGTCGGGCCAGGGCAACGGCCCGCTCGACGCGTTCGTCGACGGGCTGCGGGCGGTGTCCGGCCGGCAGGTCGAGGTGCTCGACTATCACGAGCACGCGGTCGGCGGTGGCGCGCAGGCGCGCGCTGCGGCGTATCTGGAGGTGAGCGTCGACGGGGGTGCCCCGATGTTCGGCGTCGGCATCGACGCGAACATCGTCCACGCGTCGATCAAGGCCGTGCTGAGCGGCGTGATGCGCAGCCGGCGCGCGGGCGGTACGACAACGAGTCTGGCCGGCGCCGAGCGTCTGGCGGCGTGAGCTTCAAGGATGGCGCGACGTAAATCCCTGATTCGCAACGCGCTTGCTTGACGAAATGCATCAAAGACCGCTACAGTCGCGGGCTTTGTTGGTTCCTTGCCGCACCGCGCACGCATCGCGGGCGGCCATCTCAAGTCCATAAGGAGAATTCATGCGTCACTACGAAATCGTATTGATCATCCATCCCGACCAGAGCGAGCAGGTTCCTGCGATGCTCACGCGCTACAAGGGATTGGTGACCGGCAAGTCCGGAAAGATCCATCGCGCCGAAGACTGGGGTCGTCGTCAGCTGGCCTACCCGATCGACAAGATCGCCAAGGCCCACTACGTCTGCCTGAACATCGAGGCCGACCGGGCCACGCTCGAGGAGCTGGAACACGGCTTCAAGTTCAACGACGCCGTCATCCGCCACCTGATCGTCACGACGAAGAAGGCCGAGACCGCGCCGTCGCCGATGATGAAGGAAGGGTCCAAGGAAGGCGCCAAGGAAGGTTCGCGGGACGGAGCTCGTGAAGAGCGCCGCCCTGCAGCCGCCGCAGCAGCCCCGGTCGTGGCGGAGACGCCGGCCGCCTGAGCGCTGTCCGCTTCGCTGCCTGACGTTCCGGTCCACCCGCCATCAACCGCTTCGAGCTCACCGCGACGCTGATCCAGCGCGACGTGATCCGCTACACGCCCTCGGGCATGCCGCTGATCGACTGCGTCCTGCATCACACGTCGGAACTGAGCGAAGCAGGGCAGTTGAGGCAGGTGGAACTCGAAGCCCCCGCGATCGCGTTCGAGAGCGTGGCGCTGAGACTGGCGAACAGCAGGCTGGACGAAACCTACCGCTTCACGGGTTTCGTCGCGAACCGCAGCCGCAAGAGCAAACGGACCGTTTTCCATATCGTTCAATTCGAATCCATTCGCGACCCGGTCGCGGACTAGCAAAGAGGAACAGAAATGCCATCACCACGTCGCTTCGGCAAAGGCAAGGGCAAGGGCAAGGACCTGAAGAAACGCCAACAGCAGAACCCGCTGTTCAAGCGCAAGCGCTTCTGCCGCTTCACCGCGGCCAAGGTCGACCAGATCGACTACAAGGATGTCGAGCTGCTCAAAGACTTCATCCAGGAGAACGGCAAGATGATGCCGGCTCGCCTGACCGGGACCAAGGCGCACTACCAGCGCCAGTTGAGCAGCTGCATCATGCGTGCGCGTTTCCTCGCGCTGCTGCCGTACACCGACCTTCACAACTAAAGAGAGGACGACATCATGCAGATCATCCTTCTCGAGAAGGTCAACAACCTCGGCGGCCTCGGTGACGTCGTCAAGGTCAAGGACGGCTTCGCCCGCAATTTCCTGATCCCGCAGCGGATGGCCCGTCGTGCCACCGCAGCCAACATCGCCGAGTTCGCCACCAAGCGCGCAGACCTCGAAAAGGCGGCTGCCGAGAAGCTGGCGGCGGCCCAGGGCGTCGGCGAGAAGCTGTCGGGCCTGACGGTCCAGATCCCGGCCAAGGCCGGTGTCGACGGTCGCCTGTTCGGTTCGGTGACCAACGCCGACATCGCCGAAGCGCTCGGCAAGCAAGGATTCAAGGTCGAGAAGGCGCAAGTTCGCCTGCCCACCGGTCCGCTGAAGACCGTCGGCGACTTCCCGGTCTCGATCGCGCTGCATACCGACGTCCTCAGCGACATCACGGTGTCGGTGCTCGGCGAACACGCCTGATCGTTCGCGCGCTAGCAAAGAAGGCCGGGCTCGCCCCGGCCTTTTTTCATGGCGGCCCGCGAACTCTCCACCGCCCTGCACAGCAGATGCACAGGCTTGTGCACAGTGTTGCGCACAGCCCTTCCAAGCCACGTGAACTATAGTGATCGACCCTGCCGAAGGCGTTTCGCCATCGCGCCGGACGCCGATCCTTCCACTTCCGAAAGCCGATGAACAACCCGATTCCCCTGCGGGCCGAGCGCGGCGGCGAACACGCCGGTGCGCGCGAAGGTTCGTCCGGTGACCGGCAGATCGAGTCGCTGCGCGTCCCGCCGCATTCGATCGAGGCCGAGCAGTCGGTGCTCGGCGGGCTCCTGCTCGACAACACGGCGCTCGACAAGATTTCCGACCACCTGCGCGGCGACGACTTCTATCGCCACGACCACCAGCTGATCTACCAGCACATCGTCCGCCTGATCGACCAGAGCCGGCCGGCCGACGTCATCACGGTGTTCGACGCGTTGACCTCGTCGGGCAAGATCGACGAGGTCGGCGGGCTGATCTACCTGAATGCGCTGGCGCAGAACACGCCGTCGGCCGCGAACATCCGGCGCTACGCCGAGATCGTCCGCGGCCGCTCGGTGATGCGTCGGCTGGTCAGCGTCAGCGACGAGATCGCCGAGTCGGCGTTCAGTCCGAACGGCCGCGAGACCGACCAGATCCTTGACGAGGCCGAGTCCAAGATCTTCGCGATCGCCGAGGAAGGCTCGCGCGGCTCGCAGGGCTTCGTCGAGCTGCAGCCACTGCTGGCCAAGGTCGTCGAACGTATCGACGAGCTCTACCACCGCGACAATCCGAGCGACATCACCGGCGTGCCGACCGGCTTCGCCGACCTCGATGGCAAGACGTCGGGCCTGCAGCCTGGCGACCTGATCATCGTCGCGGGGCGGCCGTCGATGGGCAAGACCGCGTTCTCGCTGAACATCGGCGAGCACGTCGCGATCGACCAGGGCCTGCCGGTGGCGGTCTTCTCGATGGAGATGGGCGGCGCGCAGCTCGCCATGCGGATGCTCGGCTCGGTGGGCCGGCTCGACCAGCACAAGGTGCGCACCGGACAGCTCGGCGACGACGACTGGCCGCGGCTGACCAACGCGATCCAGAAGATGCAGGACGCGCAGATGTTCATCGACGAGACGCCGGCGCTGAACTCGCACGAACTGCGCTCCCGCGCCCGTCGCCTCGCGAAGCAGTGCGGCAAGCTCGGCCTGATCATCATCGACTACCTGCAGCTGATGTCGGCCAACAACGCCGGCGGCGGCGAGAATCGCGCGACCGAGATCTCCGAGATCTCGCGGTCGCTCAAGGCGCTGGCGAAGGAACTGCAGTGCCCGGTGATCGCACTGTCGCAGCTCAACCGCAGCCTGGAGCAGCGACCCAACAAGCGGCCGGTGATGAGCGACCTGCGCGAGTCGGGCGCCATCGAGCAGGACGCCGACGTGATCCTCTTCATCTATCGCGACGAGGTCTATAACCCCGACTCGCAGGACAAGGGCAAGGCCGAGATCATCATCGGCAAGCAGCGCAACGGGCCGATCGGATCGGTGGCGCTCGCGTTCCATGGGCAGTACACCAAGTTCGACAACCTCGCGCACGGGGAGTACCGCAGCCGCAACGACGATTGATCGCCACCGCGGAGACGCTGTCTGCGGTGACGCCGGTATTCTCATTTTGCCGCCTCCATGCACCGTGCCTGAACGCTCAGCGCGCGATGGAAGTGCGCTTCCAGCAATAATCGGTCCACGCATCGTGCCGATCGTCTAGGCAGATATACCGATTCAGAGCACGGGAATCCCCGAGTGATACTGCGGAAAAAGCGAATCGCTGCAGCGACGGGGGGAAAGCCATGCAAAAGGTTCTTTCATCGGCATTTGCCGGTTGGGCCCTCTGCTGCGCATTCCATTCGGCCGAAGCTGCAGTCGAATACAAGATCGTCACCGCATCGGAACGCGGGACCTATATCCAGATCGGCCGTGATCTCGCGAAGTTCGTCGCACCCGAAGCGGATATCGGGCTCGATGTCCTTTCGTCGAAAGGCTCTGCCGACAATCTGAATCGGCTGCGCTACGAATCGAACGTCAAGCTCGCGATCGTTCAGTCCGATGTCTATCAGGCATTCCTCGACTTCGCCGCGGCCGGCAATGCCGAAGCGACACGCCTGATCCGTCCGCTGCGCGTCGTGACGCCGCTCTACAACGAGGAGATCTACTTCATCGTGCGGACCGATTCGCCGCTGCAGTTCGTCCACGAGATCAGGGACAGGCGGATGAACGTGGACAGACTGCAGAGCGGTACTGCCCTGAGTGCCACCACGCTCTACCGGTTGATGTTCGGGCAGGCGATCCCGGAAGGCAACGCGAGCTTCCTGCCGAACGAGGAGGCCCTGGTCAAGCTCACGACCGAGAAATCACTAGACGTCGTCGTGGTGGTGGCGGGGCAGCCGGCCAAGCTTCTGGCGGACATGAAGTCCGAAGCGAAACAACTCGTCCGGTTGTTGAAGGTGGACCTGGACCATCCGGCGACGCGCGCTGCGTTGCAGACCTATTTTCCCGCCACGATTCGCTCGGCCAGCTATCCGAACTGGCTCGACCAGGATGTACCCGGCCTGTCGATCAAGGCGTTGCTGGTGACTTACGACTATTCGTACAAGCCGACTGTCGAGCATCTGTCCGGATTCGCGAAATCCCTTTGCAAGAACCTGCCGATCCTGCAGACCGAAGGGCATCCGAAATGGCGCGACGTCGAATTGACGATGCCCGATCTCGGCGCGGGCTGGGCGTATTACGCGCCTGTCGAACGGGTTTTGCGAAGCTGCGCCGCGGGCAATTCGAAACCCCCTGTCGCAGCGGCACAAGCCAACCGACCCGGCGCGACGAATTGTTCGCAGAGCGAAAAGATTTTGGGACTCTGCGCCGGTCCGTGATTCGAATCATGGAGCGGGTAGTGGGCAAGCGATGTCATTGAGGGCGATCGGGCCGAATCATCGGCCCGATGCCATGGCTGTCCCGCAGATCCGTAGTCTTTATTCAAGCTGTTCATTCCAGACCGAATCGGTATCGGCCACGTGCGAGTTCGCGGTCACGCGGATTCACCGTCATTCCAAGGGAGACGAGATGAGAAAACTGCCGGGTTCGTATCAACCCGCGTTGTCGGTATTGGCGGCTGCGATGTGGATGGCCTTCGCGCCGCTCGAGGTCGCATGGTCGGCAGAGCCGGCCACCGACACCGATGCGCGGCTCGATTCGCTCAGGCAACAGGTGGCCGACCAGACGCAGCGGATCGAAGCGTTGCGCAAGGCCGTGGCGCAGGAGGAGGCGAGCCTGAACGAGGTCCGTCGCGCGCTCGGGGTCGAAGCGCTGTCGCAACGCCGGGGCGGCGCTGCCTCCGGCGTTCCGAACGTCGCACCGGCCGCCGCCAGCACCGGGGTCAACCCAAACGCTTCCGAGCCGCAACTGGCACAGGCCTCGCCGCCGCAACCGGTCGGCCAGGCGCCGTCCGGCGACAATCGGCAACTCGCGTCGATCGCGCCGATCTTCGAACAGCCCGGGCTTCTAACGCCGAAAGGTCGTTTCGGCCTGGAGCCGTCGGTGCAGTATTCGTATTCGTCCAGCAACCGCGTCGCGCTGGTCGGCTACACGATCATCCCGGCGATCCTGATCGGGTTGATCGACGTGCGCGAGGTCAAGCGGAACACGTTCACCGGCACGCTGACCAGTCGTTACGGCGTGACCAACCGCTTCGAACTCGAGGCTCGCGTTCCGTACGTCTATCGCAGCGACACGGGTGTCGGTCGGGCCTTCCTCCAGGGCGCCGCGTCCAACACGACGGTGTTCGATTCATCGGGGCACGGTATCGGCGATGTCGAGGTGACCGGGCGCTACCAGTTGAACGACGGGGGCGCGGACCGGCCGTACTACATCGCCAGCCTTCGCTTCAAGTCGCGCACCGGCAAGGACCCGTTCGAGGTCCAGACGTCGCGCACGGTCCTGGGATTCCAGAACGACGGGGTCCAGACGTCCCTGCCGACCGGATCGGGATTCTATGGCGTGCAGCCGGCGCTGACCGTGCTGTACCCATCCGATCCGGCCGTGTTCTTCGGCACGGCGAGCTACCTGCACAGCTTCCGTCGCGGACACGTCGTGCGCGACACCGACACCGGACCGGAGAACCTCGGAAGCGTCAGCCCGGGCGGCATCTTCGGCTTCAACTTCGGCATGGGCCTGGCCTTGAACGACCGGTCGTCGTTCAGCATCGGCTACGACCATGCCTCGGTCGGCAAGACCAAGGTCAACGGGATCGTCGCGGCCGATTCGGTCCGCGTGCAGCTCGGCACGCTGCTGCTCGGCTACTCGTTGCGCCTGAATTCGCAGCGCACGCTCAGCCTTTCGCTGGGCGCCGGGCTGACGCGCGATACGCCGGACCTGACGCTGACGTTGCGGGTGCCGATGTCGCTTTGACCGTTCGTGAAACCGACACCGCCGGCGGTCGCCGCGGTGTCGGCCACGGCGGTTTGTCTAGTGCCGGATCGAGTCGGCCAGGGCGCTCTGGATGTTCTGCTGGATGTTCGTCCTGCGGATCAGATCGAGGCTGTTGACCGTCGCGTTGATCTGCGTGATCCCCTGGATCCGCTGATCGTTCAGGGTGTTCTGGATCACGGTCCCCACGCTCGACGATCCGAGCTGGCCCGCGCTGAACGCGTTGTTGGAGCCGCTCTGGATGATCCCCAGCATCGACCGATCGGGGCCCAAGCTCTGGACTTGTCCGGCCGTGAGCTTGCTCAGGTCGGCGACGTTGAGGCTCGTCGACGTCACCAGGTTGCCATTGATGTAGACCGCCCGTTCGATCCCGAACGAGATCCTCAGTCCGCCATCGGTTTCGAATCCGCCACGCATCTCGCCCAGTCGCGCATCGGCCAGTGCGACCCTGCTGCCTTGGAGCGCATTCATTCGATCCTGGTCCGCCTCGAACACCACGGCGGGCGCCGCCGGGGCGGTCCGCTGCAGCTCGATCTCGCGGACCAGCGCCTGCTCCGTCGGCACGATCTGCGTCGCCGACGTCGATGACCGCGCATCGATCGACGCCGGTGTCGCAGCCGGCGGTATCGCGGCCGGTCGGCCGATCGCTGCGGCGATCTTCTTCGGCTGTGCGTCGACGGCATGCAGCGATGCAACATGCGGTGTGACGATCGAACGCACCGCGGCGGACGATGCGAGGGCGTCGTCGGTCACCGGCGGCTCGCGGTCGACGCGCGCGAGTGCCAAGTCCGGATCGAAGATATCGACCAGATCGGCGATCGCACGGCGGGGGAGCGGTGTCGCGACCGGCGGCTCCTGCAACGCGATCAGCATGTGCTTCGAGGCGGCCAGCGCGAGGTGGGGATCGAAGATGTCCACCAGGTCGTTCATCGTTCGGTTGACCTGCAGCTTGGCGACCGGTCGCTCGCGAAGCGCCAGGACCGGATGCAACGGCCCGGACCGCGTGTCGGTCGCGACGGTCGACGTCACGAGCAACGGATGATCGACCAGGAGGGCGGATACATCGATCGCATCGTCGCCTTGCCAGTCGAAATGGTTCATCGGCAGCATCTGGGCGCGTGCCCCGGCCTGCCCGACGCCCCGAGCTCGAACAGGGTCGAGCAAGGCAACCTGTGCGAGGACCGCCGCGATCGCGGGCGCCTCACTGGCCGACGCGATCGCAGGTCCTGCAGAGGCCGACGAAGGCTCGGGAGCCGGGGTGAGCGCCACGGACGACGGCGCGAACCAGCGCGCGATGCTGTCGGCGACGTAGCGGAACACGCCGGCCGAAATCACGGCGGCCCGCGGGTCTTCCGGCGCGCCCGCGACGAAGATGATGGGTGCCGGTCGACCTTGATCCTCTTCGCGATTCGACAGCACCTGGAGCAACGCCAGCATCGGGTCGTCTGCCGACGCGTCGCTTGCAGAGGCGATCGACGTCGATCCCGCCTCGTCGCGTTCGAGCAGGTGGAACTGACCGCGCAACCGGATGCGCAACGTCTCGTCTAGCGACTCGACGTCTTCCGGCGGAAGCGAGAGCGTCACCGGGGTACCGGGAGTGGCGCGCCGGACGATCTGGACCGCTTCGGTGATCGCCGGAGCCGGATCGCGTTCGGGATGCTTCGGTCCATCGATCGGGCCGCCCGCCGCCAGCAACGGGTCTCCGCCCACGGATGATTCGGTCGCCTCAGTCGGTGCTTCGGGGGCCGTCGGCGCCGCTCGATCGGCCGCGGTCGGTGCAGTGTCGTTCGCTTCGGCCAGCGTCGGGACTTCTGCTTCGACGACCGGCGACGCGGCCGCCGTCGCCACCGTCGGCCCATCCGCGATGCGCGCGGCCGTGGCCTCGGTCTGGGCCGGACGTCGCATCGCATCCTTCAGCGTCGCGAGTCCTACGGCGCGCACTGGTTCGCGACCGAGGCCGAGGATCGTCCGCATGCGATCGTGGTCGCCAGGCGTCCGTTGGCCGGCCGCGACATCGAGTCCGCGATCTTCGGGCGCCGCCACCACTCGTCCTTCGACCTTCGCGGGGCCTCGTCGACCGAGCCCGAGAGCAGTTGCATCCCACACGATCGCCGCAGGAACCCGCGACGCTTCGACGCGCGACGCGACCTCGGTACGACGGGCGTTCACAGCCGGGCCGACGGCGGTCCGCTCCCCCTGCACGCTTGGACGATTCAATCCGAGGGCGTCGCGGACCACCGATTCGTGCGATCCGGCCTGCATCGACGTGGGGACGCGCCTGTCGACGTCGCCCTCCGCATGCACCGTCTGGCACGGCAGCCCGACACCGATCAGCGACAGCAGGATCGCCAGACGGGTACGGTTGCTCTGGACCGGATTCATCTCAGAAGTCCGACGGACCGTGCTTGAGCAGCAGGCTTCCCGCGACTCCATCGCGGTTGACGCCGTCGCCGATCGGCGCCCGTGGCGCGGTGCTCCAGTCGGCGGCCGCGTTGAACACGGCGATGTCGGTCCGATTGCTGATGACGAAGAGGATCTGGTTGACCCACACGGCGTCGAACGCGCTGCGCGTCATCACGCGCGTACCGCCCGCAGGGTCGCCGACCAGCACGCGACCGTCGCGGACCCCCTTGACGATCACGAAATGGCTGTAGCCGTTCTCCTTGAGCAGCACGATGGCCGGAATGCGCGCTTCGGCCAGCTTCTCGAGCGGCGCCTCGAAGCCGTCCGCGACGAAGCCGCGGTGGTCGAGGAACATCTTGATGTCGAGCAGCGAGAAACCTTCCTGACGGATCTTCGCCTGGTCGCCATTGGCGAACATTTCCGCGAAGATCACTTCTTCGCTGAGCGGCATCCCGTAGTGATGCGTAAGCAGCGTCGAGAGCGCGGCGGAGCCGCAGCTGAAGTCGAACTGCTGCCGCACCGTCGCGCGGAACTTGACCTCCTTCAGGCTCGCGACGGACACATGGAAGCCGCCGCCCACCTGTACTGGCAGATCGACGGTACCGGCGACACCGACGCCGCCGCACGTCAACGCGGCGGCCGCGGCGAGCGCGCCTGCGGACTTCTTGTGAGCCGCGGCGTTCACTTCACTTCACTTGCACGTTGATGATCGTCGCGCTCTGAATCAGGACGTTGTTGCCGGAGTTCTGGACGACCAACGGCACGCCGTTGACGCCCGCGAAGGCGCCGTCGGAAATCGAGTTGTTACCGGTCGTCAAGTTGCTGGCGTTGTTGCTGCCCACGACCCCGTTCAGTTTCATGTCGCTCAGCGTGCCGGGATCGGTTCCCCCGCGCTGTCTGGCGAGTGCTCCAGCGTCGAGCACCTTCGCACCGAGCGGATTGCGCGCATCGACGACCGACGCGGCCACCGCTTTCACCGACTCGTCGGCTCTCGTCGGGGCGATGACCGCACCGAGCGCGAGACATCCGACCACCGCCTTGATCGCGGCTGTTTTCATGAAGCTCTCCCCTTGACCGCGAAAAACAGCGCCGCGAGCTCTCGCTCGCGGCGCTGGACTACTAGCGACCCACGTTCAGGTTGGCCTGGACGTTCACACTCTGCTGCGTCAGCGCGGCGATGCCGCTGTTCTGGCTGATCACGAGAATGCCGGCGGCCGATTGCGCGGTGCCCGACATCGTGTTCGACAGGTTGAAGATGCCGGCGTTGGGCGCATTGCTTCCGCCCGCACCACCCGCCGCCCCGTTGCCGACCGCCGCCGTCGCCGTGCCGCCGGTTCCGCCGCCCGCACCACCGGTCCCGGTCGCGCCCGTTGCGCCGGTGCCGCCGGTGCTGGTGCCCGTCGCGCCGGTCGCGCCGTTACCCGCCGTGCTGGTGCCGGTGGCGCCGGTCGCGCCGGTTGCGCCTTGGGCCGTGCCGCCCGTCGCGCTGCCGTTGGTCGCGCTGCCGTTGCTGGCCGAGGTCGTGGCATTGCCGTTGGTGGCCGCACCGCCCGCAGCGCCGTTGCCGGCGTTGTTGGTGGCACTGCCGCCCGCGGCGCCGCTGCCGGTTCCCGCGCCGGCGGTCGCCGTCGCAGGTCCGGAGTTGCCGCCGCCGCCCGTCGCCGTCGTGGCTCCGGTCGTTCCGGCGCCGCCGGTCGACGTGGCCGTGCCGGTCGCCGAGCCGCTGGTCGCCGTCGTCGCGCCGCCGCTCCCGGCGCCGCCGGTGCCCGACGCGCCGGCGCCTGCCGTGCCGGTCCCGGTGCCGTTGCCCGTCCCGCCGGCACCGCCGGTTCCACCACCTGCGCCGCCGCCGCTCGTGCCACTGCCCGCACCGCCGCTTCCGGCATTGCCGCCGTTGCCACCGTTGCCGCCGTTGTCAGAGGCCGTGCCGGCACCGCCACCGCCACCGGAGCCGGATGCACCGCGTCCCATTGAGGCGCCGCGCACGATGCCGCTGCGCGAAGTGTTGTCGGATGCGCTCCGCCCGCCACTGGCTTCGCTCGAGCTGTCGGCGGCGCCGCCGCGGCTCGTGTTCGTGGACATGGCGTCGCCGCCGGTTCCTCGACCGTCACCGCCGGCTCCACCGGTGGCGTTGCCTGCCCGTCCACCGCGGCCGCCGTCACCGGCGTTGGCGCTGCCGTTGCTGGCCGCGCCCGCGGTGCTGCTGCCGTTGGTCGCACTGCCGTTGCTCGCGCTGGCGGTGCCGCCCGCGCCGCCGGCGCCGCCGGCACCGCCGGTCGCCGTGCCGCTCGATCCACCGGCGCCGCCGGCACCGCCGGTCGCCGTGCCGCTGGAGCCGCCGTTACCGCCCGCCCCCCCGGTCCCGGTGCCGCCGTTCCCGCTGTTGTTGCCGCCGGTGGCATTACCGCCAGTTCCGTTGCCGCCCATCGCGCCGTTCGCATTGCCGTAGTTGATCGCGTTGTTGCCGATCCCCTCGACGCGGATGTTCGTCACCGTGCCGTCCAGCCGGCTCATCGCCACGGCCTTGCTGGTGTTGAACGAGTTCGAGAACGTGGACGTCGCGGTCGAGCCGTTGTTGGCGGCTGCCGTCCCGTAACCCTGGGCTGCGGCGCGACCGGTGTTGTTGCGGTTGTTTCCGTTGCTCTTGTCGTTTTCCTGATCAGACTGATTGCGGTTGTCGGACTGGTTGCGGCTGTCCACTCTGTTGTCCTGCGAGGCCGTCGAATACTCGCTCGCTTGCGGGGCGTTGCCGCCCTGCGTCGAGGTGGCGGTGGCCGTCTGATTGCCGGTCGTCGCCGTCGTAGTCCCGTCGGTGCCGTTGTTGGTCGGGTTGGCCCAGACCGGCGCTGCGATGAACGCCAGTGCGATGGCCGACGCCAAGATCGATTTCTGCATGAGTGCTCCCTTGAACGAAAAGATGAAGTCTCCGATGGCTGGCGTGGTGCCAATCCGAGTGGGCACTATGCAATTGATATACCAAGACTACTAAATGAATTTAAGTCGTTGTTCCGACAATGAAATTAAGTGTCGAATTATGCTTTTGCGAAAATTTGGGTGTTTCCGTCGGCAATACGGCATTGCAGCATGTATCGATCGTGGTACATCGAAGCGGTCTTTTGTAAACACGCGTGGCGAAATCGCTTTTAATCGTCTTCTTTTATGCGAGATTTCAATGAATTGCGAATTGCGACATTCGACGTTCCGACCACCGCCCGATGTGTCGCATCGCTGATACACCCCCTTCGAACGATCGACCGCCACAACCTCTTGAATCGTGCGGAACCCGGCTCGATTCATCGGTCGCGCGTTGCTATGAGGGGCTAGACGGCGATGTCGTGCTTCGCCATCAGGCGGTAGAGCGTCATGCGCGACACGCCGAGATCCCGGGCGGTCTGGCTCACGTTGCGCTGCGTGCGGTGCAGTCCGGCGACGATCGCGTGTCGCTCCGCGTGGGTTCGCGCCTCGCCGAGCTCTTCCTTGAAGCGGGGTTGGGCGCGCCGCTCCAGTTCGAGATCCCCGAGATTGATCAGTCGACCTTCGGCCATCACCATCGCGCGCCGCACGCGGTTGATCAGTTCACGGACATTGCCTGGCCACGAGTGGCTTTCGAGCGCGTGGATCGCGCGCGTGCTGAACCCGAGCAGGCGCGGGTTCTTCTCCTTCGCGAACTTCGTGAAGAAGTGGTGCGCGAGTAGCGCCACGTCTTCCTTACGGTCCCGCAACGGTGGCACGGTCAGCGCGAGGACGTTCAGTCGATAGAACAGGTCCTGCCGGAAGCGACCCTGGCGAACCGCCTCCTCGAGATCGACGTGCGTCGCGGCGATGACCCGGACATCGATCCGGATGCTTTGCGTCGATCCCACCCGGTTGATCGTGCGCTCCTGCAAGAAGCGCAGCAGGTTCGTCTGCAGGTCCAGTGAAAGGTCGGCGATCTCGTCGAGGAACAGGGTGCCGCCGGCTGCCGACTCGAACATGCCCATGCGCGCGTGCGCTGCACCGGTGAACGCGCCGCGCTCGTAACCGAAGAGCTCCGACTGGATCAGACTGGCCGGAATGGCACCGCAGTTGACCGGAACGAAGGGCCCGTGCGCGCGCGCCGAATAGCGGTGCAATTGCAGCGAGGCCAATTCCTTGCCGACGCCGCTCTCCCCGGTTACCAGGACCGGTGCATCGACGCGGGCAACCTTGCGGATGTGGCGTTGCAGTCGGGCCATCACCGCGCTGCGGCCGATGATCTCCTGCTCGCCGGTGGTCGCGATCGGCGGCACCGCCTGGTCGTACAGGCAGGCCATGCCTTCGGTATGGCCCACCAACGATCGCAGGCGCGCCGCATCGACCGGCAACGTGTGGAAATCGACGAGCGCGTCGACGATCAGTTCGCGCCACGGGGTCGTGGCGCTGATGCCGGGCGGAAAGATCCCGATCCACTGGACGCCGGGATGCGCGTGCAGGAGGGCCGCTGTCTCAGCGAGATTGGCTGGGCTCGGATCGGTCACCAGGACGATCCCGATGCGGACTTTCGCCCGTCGAAGAACGGCGTCGGCGGCATGGGTGCCGCTCGCGACGAACACGTCCCACTGGTCAGACAGCGCTTCGCGAACGGGGACGCACGCGTCGGCGTCCGCCGCAATGCAGATCAGGTTGCAATGCCCTGCCATCTCGTCTCCCCGCTCGTCCGGTCCCGCTTTGAGTGCGGCTATCCGGCATGACCCTGCAAACACCACCGTCGTGCGATGCGGCGGTGGTACGGCCTTGAAAGAGTGGGGGCGAAAACTTACTGTTTTTTTGTATCTGCTCGAAGAAGCCCGAGCGATGTCGACAGGGTACCGCCGTCATCCCCGCTGTGTCCAGTCGACGGGTGACGCGCAGGTCACCGTCCTTGCACCCTGGCCCGCGACGCCCGGTCCTGCCCGCGACCCTCAAGCCATCGGCTTCAGCGATGACAACCTCAGGATCAGCACCTTCATCTGATCCGACAGCCGGTCGATGCGCTCCTGGAAGCTGTTGAAGAACAGCAGGCCGAACAGCGCCACCGAGATGCCGAGCGCGGTCGCGAAGAGCGCCGTGCCGATGCCTGCCGACACGCCGGATGGATCGGAGATGCCCGATCGCGCCAGCGCCGTGAAGGTCTCGATGATCCCGAGGATCGTCCCGAGCAGCCCGAGCAGCGGCGACGCGGTGACGATCGTGTCCAGGATCCACAGGTGCTTCGTGAAGGCCGTGCGGGCGTCGATGAACACTTCTTCCGACAGGTCTTCGAGGTCATGACGCGACTTGACGCCGGGCAGGCGTTCGAGCATGTGCTTGGCCCCGCGGGCCGCGACATTCTCGCCGTTGATCAGCGCCGCGGACGGCGCCGCGCCATGCTCCACCGCGTTCTCGAGCTCCTTGGTCCGGCGCGAGGTGGTGGAGAAGAAGATCAGCCGTTCGATCGCCACGAATACGGCGAGCGCCAACGCCGCATACAGCGCGTAGAAGGTGACGTCGTGGAGGATGTTGAGATTCATGGCGATCTTTCAGCTTCAGAAGTCCGACGCGAGCGTCACGGAGATCAGGCGCGGCGCACCGACGTAGTACGACTGGGCGCCATACGTCGGCAGGCCGGCGATCGGATTGGCGCGCACGCCGAAGTTGCTGCCCGACGGCCCGCTCAGGCTCAGGAACTGACGGCTGAACAGGTTGTAGACGTTCATGCGGATCGTCGGGTTCTTGAAGAACAGCGTCGAGTCGAACTTGTAGCCCGCGTTCAGCCCGAACAGCGTGTAGCCGCCGATGCTGTCGTCGTTGACCAGCGTGGAGTAGCGCTTGCCGGTCAACTTCGCATCGACGCCGCCGATCCAGTGCTGGTCCTGGTACTGGAGCTGCAGGCCGGCGAGCCACTTCGGCGTGTCCGGGAACTCCTTGCCGGCGGTCGCTTCGGTGTTGGTGCTGTTGCCGTACTGGATGTTGTCCTTGATGCGGGTCTTGGTGTACGACAGCGACGAGTAGGCCGTCAAGTTGGCCATGATCTTGTAGCCGGCTTCGAGCTCGATGCCCTTGGTCGTCGAGTTGCCGAGGTTAATCGCCTGGCCGGCCTGGCCGGTGGTCGGATCGATCAGCGCGGCGATGCGGCCCTTGTAGTCGACGTAGAACACCGAGCCCGATGCCGTCACGCGATCACCGGCCCAGCGGTAGCCGGCGTCGTAGTTGGTCGACTTCTCGGGGTTCACCTGCGGCTCGAGGATGCGATAGTTCGTCGCGACGCCGTTGACGTAGGTGATGGGCGCGGTCGGCGACACGTTGCTGACGGCGAGGTTCGAATACGCGAAGTTCGGCGGTGCCTTGAAGTTCTTCGCGGCATTGAAGAACACCGACTGCTGGTCGGTCAACTGGTACTTCAGACCGATCTGCGGCAGGAACTCGGAGTAGTCCTTCTCGATCACGTAGGGCGCGCCGCCCGAGCCGGTCTGGCCGAGGCCGGTCGGCGTTGTGCCCTGGTTCGGCGAGTTCGTGAACTGGCGGCCCAGCGTCGTGTAGCGGCCACCGGCGACGATCGACAGCTTGTCGTTGAACAGAGAGAGCGAATCCGACAGGAAGGCCGAACGTGCGCGGCTGATCGTGTACCAGTCGCGGAACTGCGCGGCCGAGCCGTCGGCGTTCAGCAGGTACTGCGACGGGTTGCGCAGCCAGATGTCGGCGGCGGTTCCATTGTCGAAGATCTGCACGTACGGGGCGGTCTGCTGGTGACGGGCCTTCTCGATCCAGTAACCGGCGACGATGTGGTTGCCCGCGATGTCGTAGCTGAGCTTGGTGGTCACGCCCGGACGGTAGGTCTTGGTGACGCTGCCTTCGTAGGTGCCGACGGTATCGAGACGGTCGCCGTCGCCGTTGTAGTCGCGGCCGCCGCCGGCGAGGCGGTTGCTGGCCTGGACTTCCGACAGCGTCTGCAGTTCGTTGCCGCCCGTGCCGTAGCCGTACCACATGTAAGGATCGACATCGAGGCTCAGCGTCGGGGCGAGCTGGAAGTGGCCCTTGACGGTGGCGATGTAGTTGCGGAACGGGTTCAGGTTGAAGCCGTAGAAGCGGTTGGTCGCGCCGGAGTAGATGCCGGCGTTCGGCGCGAAGGTCACGTCGCTGTCGGCCAAGCCCGCGCGGACCTGGTGGACCGGTGCGCGCTCGCCGATGTCGTAGTAGTAGCCCTGCTGGTCGATCTGGGCCTTCGTGACGGTCCGGAAGTTGTTGTTGACGGCACGGTTCCACAGGAAGCCGGCGCCGATGAAGCTGCCGCCGCCGAGCTGGAAGTCGGCCTTGACGTCGACGTGGTCGCGGAAGGCGTCGCCCTTGCCCTTCCATTTCTCGGATTCGGCGTGCGACACGGCCACGTAGCCGCGGAAGCGATCGTCGAGCAGCTTGCCGGTGTTGAACTTGACGAAGGTCTTGCTGAGCGCGTTCTGGCCGACGGTCTGCGACACGCGGACCTGGCGCTCGTTGGTCGGCGCGCAGGTCACGAGACCGACGTTGCCGCCGGTCGCGCCCACGTGCGGGGCTTCGGTGTCGGTCGAGCCTTGCGTGACGAACACCTCGCAGAGGTTGTCGCTGTCCGTGTACTCCTGCGGAAACACCGCGAAGTTGCCGGAGTCATTGACCGGTGCACCGTCGATCGTAAAGCCGAGCTGGTCGCTGTTGAATCCGCGGATCCGCAGGCCACCACCGAACAGGCCGGTGCCGTCATAGCTGAACGTCGACACGCCCGGCAGCAGGTTGATCACCTGGTACGGATTGTTGACGGGCGACTGGTTCTCGATCGACTTGCGGTTGACCGAGCTGCGGGCCTTCGGGGACTCTTCCTGCTGGATCAGGCCGGAATCGGTGGCGCCCTGGGAGCCCTGGACCTGGATCGTGCCGACGTCCGTGGTCGACTGCGCATGCACGCCTGCGGCCATGAACAGGCCGGAGACGAGCAGCGAGATTTGTGTGAGTTGAAACTTCATGGAATTGCTCCGTGGAAAGGAATGATGGAGAGAGGTCGGGAAGTCAGATCGGCTTGAAGTCGAGGTTGACCGTGAATCGATGGGTCTCCTCGCCGGGGAAGGCGGTGTCGAACGGCGGCATCGATCCGCGCTTGACGGTGGTCAGGCCGGCGTTATCGAGCAGGATCGAGTTCGACGACTCCTCGATGCCGGCGTCGACCAGCGACCCGTCGCGCTTGAGCGTGAACCAGACGACCACGCGGCCCTCGGGTCGCTGAATGCTCGCTTCGCGACTCGTCGGGTAGCGCTTCACGCCGTTCAGGTAGGTGCGGACGCGACCGGTGTACTGCACGCTGACATCCACGGCCGGTGCGGCGGATGGTGCAGGCGGCGCCTGCGGTGCGGGTGGCGGGGGCGTCGGCGGTGGCGGGGGCGACGGTGGAGCGGGCGGCGGCGGGGGTTCCTGCTTCGCCACGGGGATCGGATTCGGGGTCGGGGCCTGGACCGGCTTCTCGACCGGACGAGGCGGTGCCGGCACCGGCGGCGTCGGGGACGGAAGCGGCGGCGTCGGGACGGGGGGCGGCGGGACCGGGATCGGCGGCGGGGGCGGCAGCTCGGTCAGCGTGACGGTGACGGGCTCCTCCACGTTCTGCTTGCGGACCGGCAGCATCCTGTGCGTCTGCGAATAGATCGCGAGCGCGACCACCGCGCAGGCAGCAGCACTGGCCGGAACGTTCCGGTGCCTGTAGAAAAATGCCATCGTCCAGTGGGATCAGGACTTCTTTTTGGACGCAATCGAGAACGACGCGAAGCCGTTTCCCTTCAACGCATCCATCACGTCGATCAGGCGCTGGACTTCCACGCCCTTGTCGCTGTTGACGATGACGGCGACCTTGTTGTCAGGTCGCTCGAGTGCATGGATCGATGGCGCGAGCTGCTCGATCGTCACGGTCTTGCCGTTGAGTTGCAGTTCGTCGTTCTTGCCCAGAGTGACCAGCGCGTTGACGACCGACTTGATGTCCTGGGCTTGCTCGGACGACGGAAGCACCGTCTTCACGCCGAGCGCCGGAATCACGTTGATGCTGATCAAGACGAAGAAAACGAGCAGGAACATCATCACGTCGATCATCGGAATGATCTCGATCCGAGCCTTCGCTTTCTTGGGAACTTGCCAATGCCTCATCGAGAACCAGTCCGTCTGCAGTGCCGCGAGTGTCGTTACGTGATCTTACAGATTGATGAATGGTCACAAAGGCGGAAATTTGCAACGGACGCGTTTTGTCTTCTCGCAGAAGACTACGGAAAATATTTATAAACAGTAGTTTATAAGAACAACCTTGCGTAATTTATCCGCTACAAACCGAGGCAAAGTGTTGTAGTTGCGTCGCAGCAAGGATCGATCGGCTAGCCGCCGATGTAGGACATTTCGATCTTTTCACCACGAACCGTCGCAGGAATGCCACGGATTTCGGAGTAGCGATCGGCGCGAACCGTCCACACCGAAGCGATCGCGCGGGCCAGCGAACCGTTCGATCCTGTGGTCCGCACCCATTCCCGCAGGTCGGATCCGCGACTGGCGAACAGGCAGGTGTAGAGCCTGCCTTCGGGCGAGATGCGCGCGCGCGAGCACGATCCGCAGAACGCCTGGGTGACGCTCGAGATGAAGCCGATCTCGCCGCTGCCGTCGCGGTACCGCCAGCGCTCGGCCACCTCGCCGGCATAGTTGGCCGCGATCGGCTCGATCGGCAGCACCGCGTCGATCCGCGACGCGAGTTCGGCGCTCGGCACGACCTCGTCGAGCCTCCAGCCGTTGGAGGCACCGACGTCCATGAATTCGATGAATCGCAGGATGTGCCCGGTTCCGCGGAAGCGTCGCGCCATCGCCTCCACCTGGTCGTCGTTGACGCCGCGCTTGACGACCATGTTGATCTTCACCGGACCGAGGCCGGCCTCGGCCGCGGCGTCGATGCCGTCGAGCACGTCGGCGACGGGGAAATCGACGTCGTTCATCGCGCGAAAACGCCCGTCGTCGAGGGCGTCGAGGCTCACCGTGACGCGCTTGAGGCCGGCGGCGGCGAGCGCTGCGGCCTTGCGGCGCAACAGCGAGCCGTTGGTCGTCAGCGTCAGGTCCAGCGGCCTGGGAGCGGCGTCCGGGCCCGGCGGCAGCTCGATCGTCGACAGCATTCCGATGAGCTGCTCGATGTTCTTGCGCAGCAACGGCTCGCCGCCGGTCAGGCGGATCTTCTCGACGCCGAGCGTGACGAACGCCCGGGCCACGCGCTCGATCTCCTCGAACGTGAGGAGGTCGGCGTGGGGCAGAAAGCGATGGTCGCGATCGAAGACATCCTTCGGCATGCAGTACGTGCAGCGGAAGTTGCAGCGATCGGTGACCGAGATCCGCAGGTCGTGCAGCGGTCGACCCCGGGTGTCACGCAGCCCGGGGTCGACGACGATCGGGGTCGAGAGGTCGATGGGCGCGGTCGTACCGAACGCGCGTCGATCGACGATGGGGATGACCGTGCGCGGCGGGTCGTTCTTCATGCGTACACATTCTCGCGCATCCAGCGGGTGGCGATCCATTTCTCGCCGGCCACCACCGGCGTGCCGCCGTGCAGCGTGCGGCTGGCGGGGGTCGGACTCTCATAGGCGAAGAAGACCGCGTTGCCGCGGATCGGCGCGACCTCGAGGCCGATGTCGGGGAACACGGTGGCACCACCCGCTTCGGGCGTGTTGAGGTAGGTGATCAACGTCGCGACGCGCTGGCCGCCGTGAGTGAGGAGCGTCGGCGTGCCGGCGTCGTCGGGAGAAAAGTAGTCGTAGTGCGGCTGGTACTCGGCGCCCACGTCGTAGTGCAGGATCTGCAGGGGCTCGCCGTGGGCGAGCGGCCAGCGCGTGACTTGCGCGATCCGGCGGTTGATCTTTTCCAGCAGCGGCGACGCATCGTGGAAGAAGTAGGTGCCTTCGCTGGTCCGGGCCTCGTTCAGCTCGGTGCCGCCATTCGCGCGGTTGACCGTCTCGGACCGCTCGAGCTTGGGCCGCGACGCCTCGATCAGCGCGTCGCACTCGTCGCCGGTAAGCAGGTTGCCGAACACGACGATGCGCGGATGGTGGATGTTGGCGAGGATCGCGACGCGGTGCCCGTCGACGACGACGGAACTCGCGCCCGATGCCAGCGGTGCCGGCAGCGGCTCGGGAACCTCGTTGATCTCCGCGGTCGTGGTGTTCTCGCTCGACGGGTCGGCCGCGAAGCGCGTCTTGCCCGACGCCTTCCCGATCACGCTCTCGGCGAAGCCGCGGGCGTGGCCGACCGTGACCATGGCATCGATCATCTCGGCCGGGTCGCAACCCCGGCCGAGCTGTTCCTCAACCCACCGCAGCAGTTCCGGCGTGGCCTGGATCACCATGACGCGGACGACCTTTCATCGATCGGGCGGACTCGAACTGCCTTCAGTGCTTGTCGCGGGTCTCGACCTGCGCCAGCGGCTCCTGCGGCGGCAGCACCACACGCTTGCGCTCGCGCGGAGGACGTGCCGGCGGCGCCGCATGGGCGATCTCCGCCCGCACGCTCTCGAGCTTGCTCGCGTCGGTGTTGACCAGCTGCAGGCCGGCGCTGGACAGCACGCTCTGCAGGTCGACGGCGCGGGCCGGCGCGGCCGCCGGGGCGGGCGACGACGCCATCGCCTTGGCGATCAGCGATTCCTGCGGCTGCGGCGGGGCGACTGCCGGGATCGACTCGGCTGCCTGGATCGGCTCGGCTGCCTGAATCGGCTCGGCTGCCTGGATCGGCTCGGCCGGCGCTTCGACTTCCGGCGTGGGCAGCGTCTCCATGACGGTCACCGGGTCGATTTCCCCGACGATCGGTGCCGAGTGGACATCCTCGACCGGGTCATCGACCGCCGACAGCGGTTCCTTCGCGGGAACCGTCTCGGCCGCGAGGGCGTGCGTCTCGTGGGCGGTCGGCTGCTCGTGAGGCAATTGCGTCGGTTCGACGGCGGCGACCGACTGGCGCCCGTGCGCCGGCTCGGCCGCCATCCCGTCGTGCTCGTCCTGAACGGAGGCCGAAACCTCGTTTCCGGCGAACTCGTCGTCACCGACGCGCGCGCCTTCGGCAGCGTTTTCGCCCTCGGCACCATCGGTGCCTTCAGCGCGATCGCGACGATTGCGTCCGCGGCCACCCCGACGACGACGACGTCCGGTTCCCGCAGGACCCGTGCCGTTGCCGTCGGCGGCGATTTCGGCGCCTTCTTCCCCTTCAGCCAGCGGCAACGCATTCGCGTCGAGCATCTCCACCGGCTCGAACGCCGCCGGCTTCTCGAACAGGTCGGCGGTGTGGGACGGCACGTCCGTCGCGGCGACCAGATCCCTGGTCTCCATCGACCCATCGGCGGTCACGTCGGCGGGCGGGCGTCGCTCGCCACGCGGCCGGCGACCGCGCTCGCCGCGCTCGGATTTCTCGCGCGGTGCGGCGTCGTTCGGCGCGGCGTCGAGGCCTTCGGGCTTCGGCGCGCGAGGTGCGCGGCGCGAATCTCCATCGGCGCGGCCTTCGCCGCGACCTTCACCGCGCGGCGGACGCGGACCGCGGGCTTCGTCGCCCTGGGCCTTGCGTTCTCCGCGTTCTGCACGGTCGCCTTCCGCACGCTCGGCGCGTGGAGGACGCTCGCTGCGTTCGCCACGCTCGGCGCCGTCACGCGAACCGCGGCCGCCGCGACCCCCGCGCGAACCTTCGCCACGGGGCGAACCGGTGCGCGGCGCCGGCGTTTCGGCTGCCGGCACGACGATCGGCTGCGCGGCGGGCGGAGCGGCAGGGGTCGGCTCCGGACCCTTGAACCAGCTGACGATGCGGTCGAGCAGCCCGGTCGGTGCGGGCGGCACGATGATCGGTGCAGCGACGGCCACGGGAGCCGGTGCCGGCACCGGGACCGGTGCGGCGACGCGTTCGACGATCGGCGCCGGCTGGTCCGGCGTGATGCCGCGAACGACCGCTTCCTGGCGCGGCTTGGCGTTCGGATCGACCAGCTTCTTCTGGTACGCGTCCGGCTCGCTCGGCGCCTCGACCATGTCGTAGCTGGCCTTGGTCGTCTCGAGGCGCGGGTCGTCGTGCTTCAGGCGCTCGAGCGTGTAGTGCGGCGTGTCCAGGTTCTTGTTCGGCAGCAGGACGACGTTGACCTTGAGGCGCGCCTCGATGGTCGCGATGTCGCCGCGCTTCTCGTTCAGCAGGAAGGTCGCGACCTCGACGGGCACCTGGGTGTGGACGGCGGCCGTGTTCTCCTTCATCGCCTCTTCCTGGATGATGCGCAGGACATGCAGGGCGGAGGACTCGGTGTCGCGGATGTGGCCGGTGCCGTTGCAGCGCGGGCAGACCACGTGGCTGCCTTCGGACAGGCTGGGGCGCAGCCGCTGGCGCGACAGTTCCATCAGGCCGAAGCGGCTGATCTTGCCGGTCTGGACACGGGCGCGGTCGTAGCGCAGGCCGTCCTTCAGGCGCTGCTCGACGTCCTTCTGGTTGCGCGCCGCTTCCATGTCGATGAAGTCGATGACGATCAGGCCGCCCAGGTCGCGCAGGCGCATCTGGCGGGCCGCTTCGTCGGCGGCCTCGAGGTTGGTCCGCGTCGCGGTTTCCTCGATGTCGCTGCCGCGCGTGGCGCGCGCCGAGTTGACGTCGATCGACACCAGCGCCTCGGTGTGGTCGATGACGATCGCGCCGCCCGATGGCAGCGGAACCGTCCGCGAGTGCGCGGTCTCGATCTGGTGCTCGATCTGGAAGCGCGAGAACAGCGGCACGTCGTCGTTGTAGCGCTTCACGCGATTGACCATGTCTGGCATCACGTGCGCCATGAACTGGCGCGCCTGCTCGTACACGTCGTCGGTGTCGATCAGCAGCTCGCCGATGTCCGGCTGGAAGTAGTCGCGGATCGCGCGGATCACGAGGCTCGACTCCTGGTAGATCAGGAACGCGCCGTTTTGCGAGTTGCCGGCGCCTTCGATCGCGCGCCACAGCTGCATCAGGTAGTTCAGGTCCCACTGCAGTTCGGGAGCGCTACGGCCGATCCCGGCGGTGCGCGCGATGATGCTCATGCCCTGCGGCAGCTCGAGCTGGTCCATCGTGTCGCGCAGTTCCTGCCGATCCTCGCCCTCGACGCGGCGCGACACGCCGCCGCCGCGCGGGTTGTTCGGCATCAGGACCAGGTAGCGGCCGGCGAGCGAGATGAAGGTGGTGAGGGCCGCGCCCTTGTTGCCACGCTCTTCCTTCTCGACCTGGACGAACAGCTCCATGCCTTCCTTGCAGGCCTCCTTGATGCTGGCCGTCTTGGGGTCGGCGCCTTCGCGGAAGTATTGCTTGGAGATCTCCTTGAACGGCAGGAAGCCGTGGCGTTCCTCGCCGTAGGACACGAAGCACGCTTCGAGACTGGGCTCGACGCGGGTGATGACACCCTTGTAGATGTTGGACTTGCGCTGTTCACGACCAGCGGCTTCGATGTCGAGGTCGATGAGTTTCTGACCTTCGACGATGGCGACGCGCAGCTCTTCGGCGTGCGTCGCATTGAACAGCATGCGTTTCATACGGGCTCCTCGCGCACGGATGTCTGACATCCGGCAGCGGACGGTTGCTTCAAAAGCGCGAGGAAGGACACCAGCGGCTGGAATTGCCGTCAGACGAGAGGGCGCGCTGCGGCTTCCGCAGCGGAAGTCTCGCGTCTAGGGCACTGGCCGAACGGCTGCCGACCGGTCCGCCGTCTCGACGTTGGTCATCGGAGCGCCTCCAGCGATCCACCCGCGCAGAGGCGCAAGGCGGAGATCGAGCTGGGCGAGCCGACGATGATCATGTCGATGGGACGACGTACGGGTTGCAACACATTCAGGCCGGAGCGTCGATGTACTCGACGCTCCACGGATTCTTGAGCGACCGCCATTGTCTTTCCGCATCCGTCACGTTCTGCCGGCGAGCGCTTGGGCGCTCACCCTTCAGGTCGCGCGACGTTCGCGCGCGTGCCCGTCACGGTGGGCATCACGACCGGCATGTAAACTCCACGTCGGCGCGCCGGATCTCTGCGCACCTCCCCGTGGTTCCACATGCATTGATGTTGTCAGGCGCCGTCTTGAACGATCGGGGTACCGATCGCCGAACTTCGATGCCGCCGCGCCAGTTCGACTCCCACGCGGCCTGCCGGCCCAGCCAACGTCGCAAATTATAGTTCAGGATGAACGGCTTAGGCGAACGCGCTCGCAAATCGCTCGATCGGCCCGTCGCGAAGGCTGCGCGCAAGGCGAAACCCGCACCCGTCGCCGCGGTCGTCGAAGCGCAGTCGTTCTCGGCCGCCGATCGCGTCACGCAGGTCACGATCGATGCCGAAGAAGCCGGGCAGCGGCTGGACAACTACCTGTTTCGTCGGGCGAAAGGCGTCCCGAAGAGCCACATCTACCGGATCGTCCGCGGCGGCGAGGTCCGGGTCAACGGAAAGCGCGTCGAGGCAGCGTGCCGGCTCGAGACCGGCGACGTGCTGCGGATTCCGCCGATGCGGGTCGCCGACCGGACCAGCGACGATGCGGCGCGCGTCGCCGCGGGCAAGCGCGAGAAGCAGGTCGCGCTGCACATCGTCCACGAGGACGACGCGCTGCTGGTGGTCGACAAGCCGGCGGGCGTCGCGGTGCACGGCGGCAGCGGCATCAGTTTCGGCGTGATCGAGCAGCTGCGCGCGCAGCGCCCGGAGGCGAAGTTCCTCGAACTGGTCCACCGCCTCGACCGCGACACGTCCGGTCTGCTGATGGTCGCCAAGAAGCGCTCCGCCCTGGTGCGGCTCCACGAAGACCTGCGCGAGGGGCGCGTGCGCAAGCGCTACCTGGCGGGCGTGGTCGGGCCGTGGAGCGAGGCGCGGCGCCAGGTCAAGCTGCCGCTGGTCAAGTTCAATCTCGCCGACGGCGAGCGCCGTGTCAGGGTGACTGAAAAGGACGATCCGAACGGCATGACCGCGCACACGGTCTTCCATCTGGTCGAGCGCTTTTCCGCGTCGTCGGCGCCGCCTTGCAGCGAATTCGCGCTGCTCGACGTCGAGCTCAAGACCGGTCGTACGCACCAGATCCGCGTGCACCTGGCACACCTCGGCCGTCCGATCCTCGGCGATGAGAAGTACGGCGACTTCGCGCTCAACCGGCGCCTGACACGCGCCCATCCCGACGGTGCGCCGCGCGTCGCGCTGCGTCGCATGTTCCTGCACGCCGCGTCGCTGGAGATCGTCGACCCGCAGACCGGCGAGACCCGCGCGTTCGCCGCGCCGCTGCCGGCCGAACTGCGCGGGTTCCTCGACGGCCTGCGGCCCCCGAAGCCATGATCGAACGCACGCGCCCGCAGCGGCGCGACCACCGTTTCGACCTGATCGCCTTCGACTGGGACGGGACGCTGATGGACTCGACCGCGGTGATCGCGTCGAGCATCCAGCGCGCCTGCGCCGACCTCGGCCTGCCGGTGCCCGACGACACGCGGGCCAGCCACGTGATCGGCCTCGGGCTGACGGACGCGCTGGCCTATGCCGTGCCGCAGATGCCCCAGACGATGGTGCCGCAGATGGTCGAGCGCTATCGCCACCATTACCTGTCGCGCGATGCGGACCTGCCGCTGTTCGGCGGCGTGCGCGAGATCGTCGTCTCGTTGAAGGAGGCCGGCTACTTCGTCGCGGTGGCGACGGGCAAGAGCCGCGTCGGTCTCGACCGGGCGCTCGACGCGTCCGGCCTGCGTCCGCTGTTCGACGCCACGCGCTGCGCAGACGAGGCCCGCTCCAAGCCCGACCCGCAGATGCTCTACGACCTCGGCGACGAGCTCGGCGTGCGCAACGACCGCATGCTGATGATCGGCGACACGACCCACGACCTGATGATGGCGTCCAACGCCGGCGCGTCCTCGCTCGCGGTCAGCTACGGCGCGCACGACGAGCGGACGCTCGAAGGCCACGGCGCGCTGGCGATCGTCGGTTCGACGACACAACTGCGCGCCTGGCTGGCAAGCAACACCTGAGTCCCCGTTTGAGCCAGGCAACCGCGATTCCCATCTGTTCGTCCGCTGCGCTGCTGGAGAGCGGCGACGGCGTCCGCTTCCCGGTCGCGATGCGCGGCGGGGAAACGGTCGGCTTCGTGGTGCGCTTCCACGGCGTCCCGCGGGCCTACCTCAATCGCTGCGCGCACGTCGGCATCGAACTCGACTGGCAGCACGGCAAGTTCTTCGATGGCAGCCGCCTATACTTGATGTGCGCGACGCATGGCGCCATCTACGCGCCGGAAAGCGGGCGCTGCGCCGGCGGTCCGTGCCGCGGCCAGAGCCTGCGGGTCATCGCGGTCGAGGAGCGCGACGACACGATCTTCTGGCTCCCCGATCAGCAGGTCTTCGCGCCGACGCCGACGACCCCTCCTTCTTCCTGAACGCCTTCCATGTCCGACGACCGCTTCCCCCCATCCGACTCCATGCCCGGCGCGTTGCCGCCGCCGTCGAGCAACGCGCCGGCCGGCTGGGAGCGCGACGTGCTCGAGCGCCTGATGTTCGCGACGCTGCGCGAGCAGCGCGACGCGCGGCGCTGGCGCATCTTCTTCCGGCTGATCTGGGTGCTCGTGCTGCTGGCGTTCATCGCGGCGATCTGGAGCGGCGGCGGCAAGGCGGCCGACAAGTCGCTGTCCACCCGCCACACGGCGCTGATCAGCCTGCGCGGCGTGATCGATGCCGATGGGGACGCGTCGGCCGAGAAGATCAACAGCGCGCTGCAGGCGGCCTTCAAGGACGGCGGCTCGGCGGCCGTCGTGATGCGCATCAACAGTCCGGGCGGCAGCCCGGTGCAGGCCGGCATCATCAACGACGAGATCAAGCGGCTGCGGGTCCAGTACCCGGACAAGCCGTTCTACGTCGTCGTCGACGAGATGTGCGCATCGGGCGGCTACTACGTCGCTGCCGCGGCCGACAGGATCTATGTCGACAAGGCCAGCATCGTCGGGTCGATCGGCGTGCTGTCCGACGGCTTCGGCTTCACCGGCGCGATGGAGAAGCTCGGCGTCGAGCGCCGCCTGCAGACGGCCGGGAAGAACAAGGGCATCGGCGATCCGTTCAGCCCGATCAACGACGAGCAGAAGGCGCATCTGCAGACCATGCTCGACGCGATCCACCAGCAGTTCATCAAGGTCGTGCGCGAAGGACGCGGCACGCGCCTGAAGGAAACGTCCGATACGTTCAGCGGCCTGTTCTGGACCGGCGAGCAGAGCATCGCGCTCGGGCTGGCCGACGACTACGGCACGGTGGAGACCGTGGCCCGCGACGTGGTCAAGGCGGACGACGTCGTCGACTACACCGAGAAGCAGAGCATCGGCGAACGACTGGCCAGACGCTTCGGGTCGCAGGTCGGTTCGTCCTTCGCGGGCGGCCTCCTGGACAGCGTGGCGGGCGGCGCGCATCTGCGCTGATCAACCCGACGCTTCCCGTCAGGCGTAAGCGCGGGGCGCGGTGGAACAGGCCGAGGTCGAACGATGCCCTCGCGTTCGCCGCTCTTCGCTATCTCTTCGGCCACCTGCCGGATGCAGAAAGAAACCCCGCGCGAGAGACCGGCGAGCTGTGCGCCTAAGATTCCAGGTCACTGGGATTTCGCGACCGTCCAAAGTGCGCACCTCGTCGACAAGCACGACGTGCCCGGATACCGAGCGCCAGGTCTTTCATATCCCGGCCCACGGTCGCGTCGACGCAGAATCGGCCGCGATCGATCGTTCGTCGATCGGCGGCCGGCTTCATGCATGCACGTTTTGCCGACGATGCGGGGTTCGGTCCTCGCATCGTCGGGCAGGAACCACCGAAGGCGTGCTTACTTCGGCATCAGCACCGTATCGATGACGTGGATCACGCCGTTGTCGGCCATGATGTCGGCCGACGTGACCTTCGCACCGTCCACGGTCACGCCGCCAGCCGTCGCGAGGGTCAACTCGCTGCCCTGCACAGTCTTGACCTTGCCCGGCTTGATGTCCTTCGAAAGCACCTTGCCCGGCACCACGTGATAGGTGAGCACGGCGGTGAGCTTGGCCTTGTCCTTCAGGAGCGCGTCGAGATCGGCCTTGGGAATCTTGGCGAACGCGTCGTCGGTCGGCGCGAAGACCGTGAACGGCCCTTTGCCCTTCAACGTGTCCACGAGACCGGCGGCGGTGAGCGCGGTAGCGAGCGTCTTGAAGCTGCCGGCGGCGACGGCGGTGTCGACGATATCCTTGGCTTGGGCCGAGAACGCGGCCAGCGCCAGGGCACCAGCGATGATGAACTTCTTCATGGCTTGTTCCTTCTAGGGGTTGGGCGGCCCGTGAGCCGCCAGAGCAGAAATCGAATGGCGTCGGATGCGGCCTGGTCAGGCCGGCAGCAGCACGGAGTCGATGACGTGGATGACGCCGTTGGTGCATTCGATGTCGGTCTTCACCACGGTCGCGCTTCCATTGAGCTTGACGCCGTCCTTGGTGCTGATCGCGACGGTGGCGCCGTTGACGGTCTTGGCCGACTGGCCGTCCATCTTCATCACGTCGGCGGCCATGACTTTCCCGGAGACCACGTGATAGGTCAGGATCGCGGAGAGCTTCGGGATGTCCTTCAGCAGGCTTTCCACCGTGCCGGCGGGCAGCTTCGCGAAGGCCTCGTCGGTCGGCGCGAAGACGGTGAACGGGCCGGCGCCCTTCAGCGTTTCGACGAGGTTCGCGGCAGTGAGTGCGGCGGCGAGGGTCTTGAAACTTCCGGCGGCGACTGCGGTATCGATGATGTCATGCATGGTTGGTTTTCCTGTGGATGGGTGATGCGTTCAGCGGGGTAGAAAGGGATGCAGGACGAAGGTCCTGCACTGTTCGGGTGAATTTGCGTTGTTTGTCGGCCGAACCGGATGGCCGCGTTTACGAGTGTCGAAGGCGTCGAGAAGTCACGGCCGCTTCCGCGATGCCGGTGCCGCGCGCGCGCGTCGCCACAGCACGCGGATGCGCAGGAAAACGCGATAGGCCACGTCGAGCAACAGGGGGATCGGCCCGAAGGACGCGATGCGACCCGCCCAGGCCAGACGCGGCAACGCACGCCACAGCAGCGCGAAGCCCCGCATGCCGTCGACGAGCACGCCGTCCTGCCGGCGAACGTGAAAGCGACACAGCGCCCGGTCGCGGGACAGTCCGGGGCCCAGCGCCGATTCCGCGCATGACGACGCATCGATCCACACGCACCGATGGGCGCCTGACTGCCGGCGATAGGCTGCGATCTCCCGCGAGCAGACCGGGCAGGCGCCGTCGTAATAGATCGTGAGCGCCGCGTCGTCTCGCGAGCGGACAGGAAGGAGGGCGGTGGAGGGACTTGATTGCACGCCGCGAGTGTAGGCGCACAAACCACGAATGAAACGGAAATGTAGAGAGAAAAGTGGCGTTGAAGCGAAATTAGCGTTTCAATAACGTATCAATCGGAGGGCGAATCGTATCGTCCTTACCGTCGACAGCCAAGGGGACCCGACCGATGACCATGCCACCGACCTACCGAGAATCCACGGTCACCACGCTGATGCGCAGCGGAACCGCAGCGCGCCTGGCGGGACTTTCCCCTTCGACGCTACGCATCTGGGAACATCGCTACGGCGTGGTGGCTCCGCCCAAATCGGCCGCCGGCCAGCGCACCTATTCGATGAAGGACGTCGAACGTCTGCGGCTCATCAAGCGGCTCACGCTCGAGGGCCATGCGATCGGGACGGTGGCCCACCTCGATACCGACGCGCTCGTCGCGTTGTCGTCGGGCAACCAGCTGCCGTCGGCATCGGTGCAACGGGTTCTCGTCGTGGGCCATGCCGCCGCCCACAAGCTGGAAGGGCGCTTGCGACCGGGACCTGCGCTCGTCTTCGATGACCTGAGCCATGCGCAACGCGAAATTGCGCGTGCGGGCGCTGCGGATGTGCTCGTCATTCACGTGTCGTCGCTCACCGCGTCGATGACCGAAGCCGTCATGGCGCTGCGCAACGGCCTTCCGGCATCGAACGTCATCCTGATCTACGCGTTCGGGGCCGAGGCGGTGGCCCAGGGCCTCCGCACGGCGGGCGTGACCGTTCGCCGCGAGCCAGTCGCGGGCAACGAACTGGCCAGCCTGATCGTCGCATCGCGCCCGGTCGTCCCGTTGGTCGAGAGCGCCAGTCCGCCGCACGCCAGGCTTTACAGCGATGCTGAACTGGTGACCCTGACCGAGATGTCGTCGAGGGTCGCCTGCGAGTGCCCGCGCCACCTGGCCGAGATCGTGACGCTCCTGGTGGGATTCGAGCGCTACAGCACCGAATGCGCTGCGCGCAATCAGAACGACGCGAGATTGCACCGCCACCTCCACGACGTCACGAGCGTCGCCAGGACGATGCTGGAGAGCGCGTTGGTCAGGGTGGTCATCGAAGAAGGCCTGGTGCTCTAGAGATCATCGCGACGCTGGATCGAGGTCACATCAGGATGATGTCGTACTGCTCCTGGGTGTAGAGCGTCTCGACCTGCAGCGACACCGGCTTGCCGATAAAGTCGCCGAGCATCGCGAGGTTCTGCGACTCCTCCTCGAGGAACAGGTCGATGACCGACTGCGACGCCAGCACGCGGAATTCGCGCGGGTTGAACTGGCGCGCCTCGCGCAGCAGTTCGCGCAGGATCTCGTAGCAGATGGTCTTGGCGGTCTTGACCTGGCCGGTGCCGGCGCAGGTGGGGCAGGGCTCGCACAGCACGTGCGCCAGCGACTCCCGGGTGCGCTTCCTCGTCATCTCGACCAGCCCGAGCTGCGTGAAGCCGTTGACGGTCATCTTCATGCGGTCGCCCGACAGCGCGCGCCGCAGCTCGGTCAGGACCTGATCCTGGTGCTCGCGGTTCTCCATGTCGATGAAGTCCAGCACGATGATGCCGCCGAGGTTGCGCAGTCGCAGCTGCCGCGCGATCGCGTGAGCCGCCTCGAGGTTGGTCTTGAAGATCGTGTCGTCGAACGAGCGGCCGCCGACGAAGCCGCCTGTGTTGACGTCGATCGTGGTCATCGCCTCGGTCTGGTCGAGGATCAGGTAGCCGCCCGACTTGAGATCCACCCGACGGGCGAGGGCGCGCTCGATCTCCGCATCGATGCTGTAGCGCTCGAAGAGCGGCTTCTCGCCGACGTAGTGGACGACGCGGTCGGCGACTTCCGGCGTGTAGGCGCGCGCGAACTCCTTGAGCTTCTCGAAGCTCTCGCGCGAGTCGATCTGGATCGTGGTCGTGGATTCTCCGGCGAAGTCGCGCAGCATGCGCTGGGCGAGGCCGAGGTCCTGGTAGAGCGGCGTTGGCGCCCGTGCTGTCCGGCTCGCCGTGAGGATGTCGTCCCACAGCTTGCGCAGGTAGGCGATGTCGGCGGCGAGATCCTCGTCGCTCGCGTCCTCGGCCAGCGTGCGCACGATGAAGCCGCCGTTCTCGTTCGGCGGGAGCAGGCGCAGGACCCGTGCCCGCAACGCCTCGCGGCCGGCTTCGTCGCCGATACGCTGCGACACGCCGATGTGTCCCGCATGCGGCTCCTGCGGCAGGTAGACCAGCAGGCGGCCCGCGATCGACATCTGCGTGGACAGCCGCGCGCCCTTCGTGCCCAGCGGTTCCTTGACGATCTGCACCAGCAGCGACTGGCCCTCGTGCAGCAGTCGCTCGATCGGCTCGTGGTTGGTCGCATTCGTCGGCACGGATGGTTGCTTCTGCAACGAAGGGTTCTGCAACGCCTGGGTCTGCAGCGGCTTCGCGGGCGCCCGCTCGTCGGGCACGCCGTCCGGTCGCAGCGGCGACTCGCGGCGCGGTTCGTGACGCCAGATGTCGGCCACATGCAGGAAGGCCTTCTTCGCGAGGCCCGCATCGATGAAGGCCGACTGCATCCCGGGCAGGACGCGGACGACCCGTCCCAGATAGATGTTCCCGACGATGCCGCGCATCGCCGTGCGCTCCACGTGCAGCTCTTGCGCCGCGCCCTGGACGACCACGGCGACCCGGGTTTCCTGGGGCGTCACGTTGATCAGAATGTCTTCGCTCATGTCGTTCTTGTTGTCGTCGAAGCGGGCGATTGTACGGTCGCTAATCGGGATCGATGCCGAAGCGATGGAGCAGCTGCGTCGTTTCGAATAGGGGCAGGCCGACGATGCCGCTATGGCTGCCCGAGATGCACTCGACGAACGCGGCGGCGCGTCCCTGGATCGCATACGCACCGGCCTTGCCGTCGGGCTCTCCGGTCGCGACGTAGGCGTCGATGTCGTCCGCGCTCAGGACGCGGAAACGGACGCGCGACGTCGACAGCGCTTCCTCGAGGCGCGCGTCGCGGATCACGGCCACCGCGGTCAGCACCCGATGCACGCGCCCCGACAGGCCGGCCAGCATACGCCGCGCGTCGTCGGCGTCGAGCGGCTTGCCGAGGATGTCTTGCCCGACCGCGACCGTCGTGTCCCCGACTAGGATCGGTGCATCGGAAAGGCCTCGCCGCTGCAGGCGATCGCGCGCGGCAAGCGCCTTGAGCCGAGTGACCCGACGCACATAGGCCCGCGGCGACTCGTTGCCGATGCGGACCTCCAGCGCCTCGACGTCCTCGCCGGCATCGGCCGGCAGTAGTCGGTGCGGAATGTGGAGCTGATCGAGCAGTTCGCGGCGGCGCGGGCTCTGCGAGGCGAGATAGACGAAGGGCGGTGCCGGCTCGCTCATGGACGAAGCCGCGTCAGGCGCGGTGGTAGGGATGGTTCTGCGTGATCGACCAGGCTCGATACAGCTGCTCGGCAAGCAGCACGCGCGCCATCCCGTGCGGCAGCGTCAGGCTCGACAGGCGGACGCGCGACCGCGCCTCGGCCTTGATCGCCGGATCGAGACCGTCGGGTCCGCCGATCAGGAAGCTCACGTCGTCGCCGTCGGCCTTCCATTGCCCGATCAGCGCGGCCAGCTCGATCGAGGTCAGGTCGCGTCCGTGTTCGTCGAGCGCGATGCGCGGGCCGTGCTTCGGCAACGCGAGGCGGATGCGCTCGGCTTCGGCGCCCATCATCGCCTCGACCGTCTTGCCCGCGGTGCGCGGCTCGGGACGCACTTCCTTCAACACGATGCGCAGGTCGGCCGGCATGCGCGACGCGTAGTCGTCGAAGGCCTGGTCGACCCAGGCCGGCATCCGCGAGCCCACGGCGGCGATCACCAGCTGCATCGTCGCGAACGAACGGGAGGAATGGCCGGTGACCGACGGAACCGCGTCAGGTGTGCTTCTTCGCGGCCGCCTTGCGCGCAGGGGCCTTCTTCGCGGCGACCTTCTTCGCGGCGACCTTCTTCGCCGCGGCCTTCCTGGCGACGACCTTCTTCGCCACGGCCTTCTTCGCAGGCGCCTTTTTCGCCGCGGTCTTGCGCGCAACGGTGGCGCGCTCGGGATCCGCAGCCGTGCGCGATGCGGCGCTGCGCGCGATCTCGGTGTCGGCCTCGTCGAGCGACTTCATCGAGACCGGCTTGCCGCCCCAGATCTCCTCGAGGTTGTAGTACGCGCGGATGGCCGGCTGCATCACGTGGACGATGGCGTCGCCGAGGTCGACGAGCACCCACTCGCCGGTCTCCTCGCCCTCGACGCTGACGATGTGGCCGCCGGCGGCCTTGACCTTGTCGCGCACCGATGCGGCGAGCGCCTTGGTCTGCCGGTTCGACGTGCCGCTGGCGATGATCACGCGATCGAACAGCTGGGTGATGCCCGTGCTGTTGAACACCTTGATGTCCGCGCCCTTGACGTCCTCGAGCGCGTCGACGACGAGGCGCTGCAATTTACGAATGTCCATTCAACTCCGATACAGATGATTCGCTTGAATATAGTCGAGAACGGCGGGAGGGACCAAGCGACCCAGCGACGCATGCGGATCGTCGACCCCGTCGTGCGCCAGCGAGGCGCGGATGTCGGTGGCCGACACGTCGAGGGCGAGCCCCTCGAGCAGGAAGCTGCGTCCGGCCGGCGCGTCGCGCAAGGCCTGCGCATCGCCGGCCCGCGTCGACCAGGCCTCGTGCACCGCCACCGGCAGCTTCGCGACGTCGAAACCGGGACGCGTCACGGCCGCCAGGTGGGCGTGGTCCCACAGCTGCCGCCAGTCGCGCCAGGTGTCCAGGTGCAGCAACTGGTCGGCGCCGAACAGGAACACCAGCGGGACGGTCGGTCCGAGTTCGCGACGCAGGTCGACCAGCGTGTCGATCGTGTAGGTGGCGCCGTCGCGCAGCAGCTCGCGAGGGTCGACCAGGTAATGGCCGTGCGCCGGACGATGCGCGGCGAGCGCGGCGACCAGCATCGCCTGGCGGTCGGCGCCCGAGGCGGACAGACCGTGCTTCTGCCACGGCCGCGAGGCCGGCAGGAAGCGGACCTCCTCGAGGGACAGGGCGACAGAGAACGCATCGGCCATCGCCAGATGCGCCGTGTGGACCGGGTCGAAGCTGCCACCGAGGAGGCCGATCACGACCAACCGATCAATGTCAGGCCCATTCGCGCGGAACGAGGTAGCGGGCGGCGAGTTCGGCCTCGGGAGTGCCCGCGGCGGGCTGCACGTCGTAGCGCCACGACGCGAGCGGCGGCATCGACATCAGGATCGACTCGGTCCGGCCGCCGGACTGCAGGCCGAACAGGGTCCCGCGGTCGAACACCAGGTTGAATTCGACGTAGCGGCCGCGGCGCAGCGACTGCCAGCGACGCTCGGTGTCGCCGTAGGCGAGGTCCTTGCGGCGTTCGAGGATCGGCACGTAGGCGGGCAGGAAGGCGTCGCCCACCGAGCGCATCAGCGCGAAGCAGCGCTCGAAGCCTAGCGCGTGGAAATCGTCGTAGAAGATGCCGCCGACGCCGCGCATCTCGTGGCGATGCCTGAGGAAGAAGTAGCGGTCGCACCATGCCTTGAACTGCGGGTGCAGGTCGTCGCCGAACGGGGCGAGCGCGTCGCGGCAGGTGCGATGAAAATGGATCGCGTCGTCGTCGTAGCCGTACGACGGCGACAGGTCCATGCCGCCGCCGAACCACCACACGTCGGCGGCGTCGGGCTCGGACGCCGCCGGACGCGCGACGAAGAAGCGCACGTTCAGGTGGACCGTCGGCGCGTGGGGATTGCGCGGATGGAAGACCAGCGACACGCCCATCGCGTCGAAGCTGCGGCCGCTCAGCTCGGGACGATTCTGGGTCGCCGACACCGGCATGCTGCGACCGGAGACCTTCGAGAAGCCCACGCCGGCCCGTTCGAGCACGGGGCCGTCCTCGAGGATGCAGGTGACGCCGTGGCCGCCCAGCGGTTCGCCGGCCGGCTTGGTCCAGCGATCGACGGCGAAGCGACCGCCGTCGACGGCTTCCATCCCGGCGACGATGCGTTGCTGCAGCGAGCGCAGGTAGG
>Ga0209724_1000375_pt1 | contig 43905 bp, 43 predicted proteins | sample grotaG_FD_184143 | JGI IMG/M metagenome (GOLD analysis project Ga0209724, IMG submission 184143) | Glacier valley bacterial and archeal communities from Borup Fiord, Nunavut, Canada, to study Microbial Dark Matter (Phase II) -... | ecosystem: Environmental > Aquatic > Freshwater > Ice > Glacier ... | reverse complement strand
TCGGTCGTGATCGAGAGCGCCCCCCATTTGTTGGCCTGCATGCGTTTTGTCGAAGGGCTTGGCACACCGCCGGCAAGCAGCCCGAAACAAGACGAGCGCCAAAGTTCCTCCAGCGCGCAGCACCACCTGCGCGGCACGCCCGACCGGCTGTTGACTGAGCATGCCGGTTTTTGGGCTCTCGGAAACACGCCTTTTGAGCGCGAAGCCGCCTACCGCGCCTTCGTGACGCAACCCGCGCACGGGCACGAGTTGGCTGCGATCTTGCTAGCCGTTCGAAGCGGCTGGCCGCTTGGCTCGGACGGGTTTGCAGACGCGGTGGGCCGGCAGTCGGGTCGGCGCGTGCGGCCGGCGCCGCGGGGACGACCGAAGAACACGGTCAAACAAATCGAGGCGTGATCTGTCCCCGATTTAGTGTCGACAGCCGGAGCAATTTAATAAATGGGGTCAGACCCTATTTATATTGGGTTGAGTGGATTGCTGCACTGCAGTAACCTTCCACCCCCGTCGAGATGATTCCGGAGCGCACCATGCCCCACACCCACGCAATCCAGGCCCCGCAAGATCAAGCCGGTCCATCGATGGCGACCTTGGCCGAGCGCGCCGACGCTGCACTGCACGGGTTGTACGACCCGGCCCACGAACACGACGCGTGCGGCGTCGGCTTCGTGGCCCACATCAAGGGGCAGAAGGCGCACAGCATCGTCGAGCAGGGCTTGAAGATTCTGGAAAACCTCGACCACCGCGGCGCGGTCGGGGCCGACAAGCTGATGGGTGACGGTGCGGGCATCCTGATCCAGATTCCCGACGAGTACTTCCGCGCAGAAATGGCATTGCAGGGCGTGCACTTGCCGCCCCCCGGCGAATACGGTGTCGGCATGATCTTCATGCCCAAGGAGCGGGCCTCCCTGCTGGCATGCGTTCAGGAACTGGAGCGGGCGGTCAAGGCGGAAGGCCAGGTGCTGCTCGGCTGGCGCGATGTGCCGGTCGATGCCGACATGCCCATGTCGCCCACGGTCCGCCTGAAAGAGCCGGTGCTGAAGCAGATCTTCATCGGCCGCGGGCCCGATGTGATCGTGCCCGACGCGCTGGAGCGCAAGCTCTACGTGATCCGCAAGACCGCGTCGAGCGCGATCCAGGCCCTGAAGCTCACGCACAGCCGCGAGTACTACGTGCCCAGCATGAGCTGCCGCACCATCATCTACAAAGGCCTGCTGCTCGCCGACCAGGTCGGCAAGTACTACAAAGACCTGCAAGACCCGCGCGTCACCTCGGCGCTTGCGCTCGTGCACCAGCGCTTCTCGACCAACACCTTCCCCGAGTGGCCGCTTGCGCACCCTTACCGCATGGTCGCGCACAACGGCGAGATCAACACCGTCAAAGGCAACTTCAACTGGATGCGCGCGCGCGAGGGCGTGATGAAGTCGCCGGTGCTCGGTGACGACCTGAAGAAGCTCTACCCGATCAGCTTCGAAGGCCAGTCTGATACCGCCACATTCGACAACGCGCTCGAACTGCTGGTGATGAGCGGGTACTCGCTCGCCCATGCCGCGATGATGATGATTCCCGAAGCCTGGGAGCAGCACGCCACGATGGACGCGCGCCGCCGCGCGTTTTACGAGTATCACGCCGCGATGATGGAGCCGTGGGACGGCCCGGCCTCGATGGTCTTCACCGACGGCCGCCAGATCGGCGCCACACTCGACCGAAACGGCCTGCGCCCGGCACGCTACATCATCACCGACGACGACCTGGTGGTCGGCGCGTCCGAGTCCGGTGTGCTGCCGATCCCCGAGAACCGCATCATCAAGAAGTGGCGCCTGCAGCCGGGCAAGATGCTGCTGATCGACCTGGAACAGGGCCGCATCATCGAAGACGAGGAACTGAAGAACCAGTTCGCGTCGGCCAAGCCGTACCGGCAATGGATCGAGAGCGTGCGCGTCAAGCTCGAAGACGTGCCGGCTGCGGCGGCCACGCCGGCGGCTCACCGCGAGTCGTTGCTGGATCGTCAGCAGGCGTTTGGCTACACGCAGGAAGACATCAAGTTCCTGCTCAGCCCGATGGCGCAGGCCGGCGAAGAAGGCATCGGCTCGATGGGCAACGATTCGCCGCTCGCGGTGCTGTCGGACAAGAACAAGCCGCTCTACAACTACTTCAAGCAGCTGTTCGCACAGGTCACGAACCCGCCGATCGACCCGATCCGCGAGGCGATCGTGATGTCGCTGGTCTCGTTCATCGGCCCGAAGCCGAACCTGCTCGACATCAATGCGGTGAACCCGCCGATGCGCCTCGAAGTGCCGCAGCCCATCCTCGGCTTCGACGACATGGCACGCCTGCGCGAGATCGAGAAATACACCGGCGCCAAGTTCAAGAGCTACGAGCTGAACATCACGTACCCGCTCATTTGGGGCGATGAAGGCGTGGAGGCCAAGCTCGCTTCGCTCTGCGCCGAGTGCGTGGACGCGATCAAGAGCGGCCACAACATCCTCATCATCAGCGACCGCCAGATGGACCGCGACTTCGTGGCCATCCCGGCCGTGCTGGCACTGTCGGCCATTCATGGCCACCTGGTGCGCGAGGGCCTGCGCACGACCGCAGGCCTCGTGGTGGAGACCGGTTCGGCGCGCGAGGTGCATCACTTCGGCGTGCTCGCCGGCTATGGCGCCGAGGCCGTGCACCCGTACCTCGCGATGGAAACGCTGGTGGCCCTGCACAAGGAACTGCCGGGTGACCTGTCGGCCGACAAGGCGGTCTACAACTACATCAAGGCCGTGGGCAAGGGCTTGTCGAAGATCATGTCCAAGATGGGCGTGTCGACTTACATGAGCTACTGCGGTGCGCAGCTCTTCGAGGCCATCGGCCTGGAGAAGAGCATGGTCGACAAGTACTTCCGCGGCACCGCCAGCCAGGTCGGCGGCATTGGCGTGTTCGAAGTGGCAGAAGAAGCCATCCGCATGCACAAGGCCGCCTTCGGCGACGACCCCGTGCTCGAGAACATGCTCGATGCGGGCGGCGAGTACGCCTGGCGCGTGCGCGGCGAAGAACACATGTGGACACCCGACGGCATCGCCAAGCTGCAGCACAGCGTGCGCGCCAACAAGTTCGAGACGTACAAGGAATACGCGCAGATCATCAACGACCAGTCGCACCGCCACATGACGCTGCGCGGGCTGTTCGAGTTCAAGCTCGACCCGGCCAAGGCCGTGCCGCTCGACGAGGTCGAGCCTGCCACCGAGATCGTCAAGCGCTTCGCCACCGGGGCCATGTCGCTCGGCTCCATCAGCACCGAGGCGCATGCCAACCTCGCGGTGGCGATGAACCGCATCGGCGGCAAATCGAACACGGGCGAGGGCGGTGAAGACCCGGCGCGCTACCGCAACGAGCTGAAGGGCATCCCGATCAAGCAGGGCACGAAGTTCAGCGACGTGATCGGCCCCGGCAACATCCAGGTCGACTTCGAGTTGAACGCGGGCGATTCGCTGCGCTCGAAGATCAAGCAGGTGGCTTCCGGCCGCTTCGGCGTGACCACCGAGTACCTGCAGAGCGCCGACCAGATCCAGATCAAGATGGCGCAAGGTGCGAAGCCCGGAGAAGGCGGCCAGTTGCCCGGTGGCAAGGTGACCGACTACATCGGCAAGCTGCGCCACTCGGTGCCGGGCGTGGGCCTGATCTCGCCGCCGCCGCACCACGACATCTACTCGATCGAAGACCTCGCACAACTCATTCACGACCTGAAGAACGCCAACTCTCGCGCGAGCATCAGCGTCAAGCTCGTCAGCGAAGTGGGCGTGGGCACGATTGCGACGGGCGTCGCGAAGGCGAAGGCCGACCACGTCGTGATCGCCGGGCATGACGGCGGTACCGGTGCCTCGCCTTGGAGCTCGATCAAGCACGCTGGCACGCCGTGGGAGCTGGGTCTAGCCGAGACGCAGCAGACGTTGGTGCTGAACCGCCTGCGCGGCCGCATTCGTGTGCAGGCCGACGGCCAGATGAAGACCGGCCGCGACGTGGTGATCGGCGCACTGCTCGGCGCCGACGAGTTCGGCTTCGCCACCGCGCCGCTGGTGGCCGAGGGCTGCATCATGATGCGCAAATGCCACCTCAACACCTGCCCGGTCGGCGTGGCCACGCAGGACCCCGAGCTGCGCAAGAAGTTCGCCGGCCGCCCGGAGCACGTGGTGAACTTCTTCTTCTTCGTCGCCGAGGAAGCCCGCAGCCTGATGGCGCAACTCGGCATCCGCAAGTTCGATGACCTGATCGGCCGTGCCGACCTGCTCGACACCAAGAAGGGCGTGGCGCACTGGAAGGCCTGCGGCCTCGACTTCAGCCGTGTTTTCCATCTGGTCGACGTGCCTGCCGACGTGGCGCGCCGCCAGGTGGATACGCAGGACCACGGCCTGGAGCGGGCGCTCGACGTGAAGCTGATCGAGAAGTGCCGCCCCGCCATCGAGCGTGGTGAGAAGGTGCAGTTCATGGAGGGCGTGCGCAACGTCAACCGCACGGTGGGCGCCATGCTCTCCGGCGAGTTGGTGCGCCGCCACCCCGAGGGCCTGCCCGACCAGACGATCTTCATCCAGATGGAGGGCACCGGTGGCCAGAGCTTCGGCGCCTTCCTGGCCAAGGGCATCACGATCTACCTGATCGGCGAGGCGAACGACTACACCGGCAAGGGCATGAGCGGCGGGCGCATCGCGATCCGACCGAGCATCGAGTTCCGTGGCGACGCGACCGAGAACATCATCGTCGGCAACACCGTGCTCTATGGCGCAACGAGTGGCGAGGCGTTCTTCCGCGGCGTGGCCGGCGAGCGTTTCGCGGTGCGCCTGTCGGGCGCCACGGCGGTGGTTGAAGGCACGGGTGACCACGGCTGCGAATACATGACCGGCGGCACCGTGGCCGTGCTCGGCAAGACGGGCCGCAACTTCGCTGCCGGCATGAGTGGCGGCATCGCGTACGTGTATGACGAAGACGGCAGCTTCGCATCACGCTGCAACACCGCGATGGTGTCGCTCGACAAGGTCTTGAGCAGCGCGGAGCAAACCGCGAGCACAGCGCCGGCGTTGTGGCATCAATCGAAAACCGACGAAGCGCTGCTCAAGAAGTTGATCGAGGACCACCACAAGTGGACCGGCAGCCTGCGCGCACGGCACATCATGGACCAGTGGGCCCCGTCGCTCGCGAAGTTCGTCAAGGTGTTCCCGAACGAGTACAAGCGCGCGCTGACCGAGCAAGCCGCGAAGGCCGGCGCTGCCAAAGCCATTCAGGATGCTGCAGGCACCCCGGTAGTTGCCGGCGCCAAGGCCAAGGCCGTGCCGGCGAAGTAAGCCCGCCGCGCCGACGCCACCCGCCCACACAAGACCCCCACCAGAGAGACAGCATGGGAAAGATCACCGGCTTCATGGAATTCGAGCGCCTGGAAGAGGGCTATGCGCCCGTGGCCACGCGCGTGAAGAACTACAAGGAATTCGTCATCGGCCTAAAGGAAGACGAAGCCAAGGTACAGAGCGCGCGCTGCATGGACTGCGGCACGCCGTTTTGCAACAGCGGCTGCCCGGTCAACAACATCATTCCGGACTTCAACGACCTGGTGTACCGCGCCGATTGGAAGAACGCGTTCGCGGTGCTCGACTCGACCAACAACTTCCCCGAGTTCACCGGCCGCATCTGCCCCGCGCCGTGCGAGGCGGCGTGCACGCTCAACGTGAATGACGATGCGGTGGGCATCAAGAGCATCGAGCACGCGATCATCGACAAGGCCTGGGCAGAAGGCTGGGTGGTTCCGCGCATGCCCAGGGTCAAGACCGGCAAGCGGGTGGCGGTGGTGGGCTCCGGCCCGGCCGGCATGGCGGCGGCGCAGCAGCTGGCCCGTGCGGGTCACGACGTGACGCTGTTCGAGAAGAACGACGCCATCGGCGGCCTGCTGCGCTACGGCATCCCCGACTTCAAGATGGAGAAGATCCACATCGACCGCCGCGTGGCGCAGATGCAGGCCGAGGGTGTGACGATGCGCACCGGCGTGATGGTGGGCCGGTTGCCCGATGACACCAAGGTCACCAATTGGGCGAAAGAGACCATTGCGCCCGAGCAGTTGCAGGCAGAGTTCGACGCGGTGCTGCTGACTGGCGGCGCCGAGCAGTCACGCGACCTGCCGGCACCAGGGCGCGACCTTGATGGCATCCACTTCGCGATGGAGTTCTTGCCGCAGCAGAACCTGGTCAACGCCGGCGTCAAGCTCAAGGGCCACGGAATCACCCAAATCCGGGCCGACGGCAAGCACGTGGTCGTGATCGGCGGTGGCGATACCGGCAGCGACTGCGTGGGAACGAGCAACCGCCATGGTGCCGCGAGTGTCACGCAGTTCGAGCTGATGCCCATGCCGCCCGAGCACGAGAACGGGCCGCTGGTGTGGCCGTACTGGCCCGTCAAGTTGCGCACCTCGTCAAGCCACGAGGAAGGCTGCGAGCGCGAGTTCGCCATCGCCACGAAAGAGTTCATCGCTGGCGACGGCAAGGACAAAGGCAAGGTCAAGGCGCTCAAGGCGGTGCGCGTGGAATGGCAAGGCGGCAAGATGATCGAGGTGCCGGGCAGCGAGCAGGTGCTGCCAGCCGACCTGGTGTTGCTGGCCATGGGCTTCGTCAGCCCCGTGGGCAGTGTGCTCGATGCGTTCGGCGTCGACAAGGATGCGCGTGGCAATGCCAAGGCCACCGTCGATGCGGCCGGGGGTTATGCGACGAACGTGCCCAAGGTCTTCGCAGCCGGCGACATGCGGCGCGGGCAGTCGCTCGTGGTGTGGGCGATTCGCGAGGGTCGGCAGGCGGCACGGGCCATCGACGAGCACTTGATGGGTGCGAGCGAGTTGCCACGCTGAGCGCCAGCGCAGGCGCCAGACCAGGCCAGGGGGCATTCGGGTTGACCCGGTGCTCAACCGAGTGCGTGCGACAATGTTTTTGGAACTGTGCGCCGCGCGCGCAAGACGAAAAAACCGAACGCATGCCCAGTGAAACCCACCGCCCCCACGCAGAGCCCGCCGGCAGCGATGCACTGATAGAGGTCGACCACGTCAGCTTCGGGTATGACGCGAGCCGCGCCATCTTGAGCGACTTGTCGCTGTCATTCAAGCGCGGCAAGGTGACGGCGATCCTCGGTGGCTCAGGCTGTGGCAAGACCACGCTTCTGCGGTTGATCGGCGGCGTCTATGCGGTCAACAAGGGCGCCGTTCGATTCGACGGTGAAGTGATCGACACGCGCAATCGCGAGCAGCTGTACCGGCTGCGCCGCCGACTGGGCATGCTGTTCCAGTTCGGCGCGTTGTTCACCGACCTGTCGGTGTTCGAGAACGTGGCGTTCCCGTTGCGCGAGCAGACCGATTTTCCCGAAGCGATGATCCGAGACATCGTGTTGATGAAGCTCAACGCGGTCGGCCTGCGGGGGGCCGCGCAATTGAGAATTGCCGAGGTGTCGGGCGGCATGGCGCGGCGCATCGCGCTGGCGCGGGCCATCGCGCTCGACCCCGAGCTCATCATGTATGACGAACCGTTCGCCGGCCTGGACCTCATCTCGATGGGCGTGGCGGCGAACCTGATCCGCACGCTCAATGATGTGACGGGCGCCACCTCGCTCGTCGTCTCGCACGACGTGGCCGAGTGCATGACCATCAGCGACCACGTCATCCTGCTCGCCACGCAGGGCCGCATCGTGGCCCAGGGAACACCTGCCGAGTTGATGAACTCCACCGAACCCGAGGTGCGGCAGTTCGTGCGCGGTGAACCCGATGGCCCGGTCAAGTTCCACTACCCCGCCAGGCCGCTCGCCGAAGACTTCGGAGTCACGCTGTGACGAACCCGCTGCAGGCACTCGGCCGCCGTGTGCTCGATGCTCTGCGTGCTCTCGGCCACAACGCGGTGTTCTTCGGCGAGTTGCTGCGCAGCGTGCCGGCAGCGCTGCGCCGCCCCTTTCTGGTGGTGGCGCAGGTGCATGCGATCGGCAACCTGTCGCTCCTCATCGTCATGTCGTCGGGGTTGGCGGTGGGCTTCGTGCTTGCGCTTCAGATGTACTACGCGCTGGTCACCTATGGCGCGGCCGAGTCGCTCGGGCTGATCGTGAACCTGTCGCTCGTGCGCGAACTCGGCCCGGTGGTCACGGCGCTGCTGTTCGCGGGCCGAGCCGGCACGTCCCTCACGGCCGAGATCGGCCTGATGAAGGCCGGCGAGCAACTTGCCGCGATGGAGATGATGGCCATCGACCCGAAGAGCCGCGTGCTGACGCCGCGACTCATCGGCGGCATCATCGCCATGCCCGTGCTGGCTGTGCTGTTCTCCGCAGTCGGCATACTGGGCGCGTACGTGGTGGCGGTGTACCTGATCGGCGTCGACTCGGGCAACTTCTGGTCCATCATGCAGAACGGTGTGGATGTGTGGCGCGATGTCGGCAACGGCATCGTCAAGAGCTTCGTGTTCGGTGTGATCTGCACGTTCGTGGCGGTCTATCAAGGCTATGAGACCAATGCCACGCCGGAAGGGGTGGCCCATGCGACGACGCGCACGGTCGTGATCGCTTCGCTGGCGGTGCTGGCAAGCGACTTCGTCTTGACGGCGTTGATGTTCACGCACTGACAGCGCAGGACCGGCAGTGCAACAGAATGAGCCAAGGTAGATCATGAGCAAGGTGAATCATGGGTAAGCGAAGCATTGAGATCATGGTGGGCCTGTTCGTGGTGCTGGGCATCGTTGGCGTGGTGTTCCTCGCGCTGAAGGCCGCCAACCTCGGCAGCTTCAGTTCAGGCGACACCTATACGTTGCTGGCACGGTTCGACAACATTGGCGGCCTGAAAGTGCGTGCGCCGGTGCGCAGTGCGGGCGTCACGGTGGGTCGGGTCGCGTCCATCACCCTCGATGCCAAGACCTACCAAGGCGTGGTGCGGCTGGAGGTGCAGCGCGAAGTGCAGTTCCCGAGCGATTCGTCGGCGCGGATCCTCACATCCGGCCTGCTCGGTGACCAGTACGTCGGGCTGGAGCCCGGGGCCGAAGAGAAGGCCTTCGTCGCCGGCGACACGATCAAGCAAACACAGTCGGCGGTGGTGCTCGAAAGCCTGATCAGCCAGTTTCTGTTCAGCAAGGCGGCAGATTCAGGCAGCCCGGCACCGACCGCCGCCAGCGGAGCAAAGAAATGAAGACGTCCCTCCTGACGCGGTGCTTGCTCGCACTGTTGATCATGTCAAGCCTGGTTGTCGGCGGCTGCGCTACCGTGAAGGACGCGCGGGGCGGCCCGGGCCAGCGCCTGGACCCATGGGAAAACTGGAACCGAAAGGTCTTCTCGTTCAACGAGAACCTGGACCAGTACGCGCTCAAGCCGGTGGCCACGGTCTACGCCAAGGTCGTCCCGCAGTTCGTGCGCCGCAGTGTGGACAACGTGTTCGCCAACGCGGCCGACGCGTGGTCGGCCGTCAACAATGTGCTGCAAGGCAAATGGGAGCCGGCTTTCAGCGACGTGGTTCGATTCACCACGAACAGTGTCATTGGCATCGGCGGCGTGCTCGATGTTGCCAGCGAGTTCGGTCTCGAACACCACTTTGAAGACTTCGGCCAGACGCTCGGCCGCTGGGGGTTCGGCCCGGGGGCCTACATCGTGTGGCCATTGATCGGGCCGTCGACCGTGCGCGACTCCATCGGCATACCCTTCGACCGGGCTGCATCGCCCGCGCTGCTCATCAACAACGGCGCCGCGCAGTACGCCATCGTCGGCCTGCAGATCGTCAACACCCGTGCCAACCTTCTGGGAGCGAGCCGCCTGCTCGACGATATCGCGCTCGACAAGTACACCTTCCTGCGCGACGCCTACCTTCAGCGTCGCCGCAGCCTGGTGTTCGACGGTGATGCGCCGGACCTGCCTGATGCGCCCGCGGCACCCTTGCCAGCAGCGTCTTCGGCGCCACCCAAGTGAACCCGGCGCTGCACTCGCGCGTTGATGACTTGCCGCGCCTTCCAGCGGCGCAGATTGCCAACGAAAGCGACCCACCATGTCACTCGAACGATTGAATACCTGGCTTCTTGCCGCCACCCTCGGCCTGGGCACTGCGGTCGCGCATGCGCAGGCCACGCAGGCGCCCGACGCGCTCATCAAGGCAGTGTCGACCGACGTTCTCGACGCCGTTCGGGCCGACAAGTCGATCAAGCAGGGCGACGTGCAGAAGGTTGTTGCGCTGGTCGACGCGAAGGTCATGCCGCATGTCGATTTCCAGCGCATGACGTCTTCGGCCGTGGGCCGCTACTGGCGCCAGGCCACACCCGAGCAACAGAAGAAGCTGCAGGACGAGTTCAAGATCCTGCTGGTGCGCACCTACTCCGGCGCGCTTGCGCAAGTGCAGGACCAGACCGTCGAGCTCAAGCCCATGCGCGGTACGCCGGGCGACAAGGAAGTGGTCGTCAAGACCGAGATCCGCGGCCGTGGCGACCCGGTCCAACTTGACTACCGCCTCGAGCAAGTGGGCAGCGGTTGGAAGATCTACGACGTGAACGTGCTTGGGGTGTGGTTGGTCGAGAACTATCGCAACAGCTTCTCGCAGGAGATCGGCGCGAACGGCATTGATGGGTTGATCGGCAAGCTCGCCGAGCGCAACGCCAAGGCCGGCAGCACGCCACGCTGACCGAACCTGCCGATGCTGCTGCTTCCTGCCACCATTACCGCGAAAGAGGCCACCGCCGCTCAGCGCCTGCTGACACAGGCTCTGAAGAGCGAGCCGGACGGGCCGGTGGTGATCGACGCGTCCAATCTGTCCCAGTTCGACTCGTCGGCGCTCGCCGTACTGCTCGAATGCCAGCGTGCAGCGCAGGCCTGGGGCAAGGCCTTCACCTTGCGCAACGCCCCTCCCAAGCTGACGGCGTTGGCCAAGCTGTATGGCGTCGATGTGTTGTTGATGCCCGCGTCGGCAGTCAGCGCGGGTTGACACGGCGGGTCGATCGCCTGGAGATGCGCTGGAACAGGCGCCAGCCCAGCAGCACGGCGATGATGGCCGCGTAGACCGCCACTTCGTTGAAGTTGCTCTTCGCCGCGCGCATCCAGAAGAAGTGCAGCAGGCCGAGCAACGCGACCGCATACACCGCGCGGTGTAGGAATTGCCAGCGGGCTGCGCCCATGGCCTTGATGGCCCGGTTGAAAGACGTCAGCGCCAGCGGTGTCATCAGCACCAGCGCGCTGGTACCGACCAGAATGAACGGTCGTTTCGAAATGTCGCGCACGATGTCGGCCCAGACCAGGCCCATGTCGAGCCAGCTGTAGCAGAGAAAGTGCATGCACCCATAGAAGAACGCGAAGAGGCCGAGCATGCGCCGCATGCGTGCCAGTGCCGGCTGCTTGAAGAGCGTGCGAACAGGGGTCACGGCGAGGGTGATGCAGAGAATGCGTAGCGTCCAGTCCCCCGTCGCACGGATCAGCTTCTCGGCCGGGTTGGCGCCCAGCGTGTTGCCGAAGATGCCGTACACGAGCCACGCTAGCGGCAGCAGGCACAGCACGAAGATTAGCGGCTTCGCGGCCGGGTGCATCAACCAGGGCAGGGCGCGCTTCGGGGTTGCAGCGCGCGCGCCTGTCGCGGCCACAGTGGTTGGCGTCACGGCGCTCCGGTCTCGGGTTCAGTAGAACTTCTTGAGGTCCATCCCGGCATACAGCTGGCCAACCTGCGGCTCGTAGCCGTTGAACGGCAGCGTCGCGCGCTTCTTGGCAAGCAGACCGTCTTCGCCGATGCGCCGCTCGGTCGCCTGGCTCCAGCGTGGGTGGTCCACGCCCGGGTTGACGTTCGAGTAGAAGCCGTATTCCTGGCTCGCGCTCTTGACCCAGCTGGTGGCCGGCTGCTTGTCGGTGAAGCGGATCTTGACGATCGACTTCCCACTCTTGAAGCCGTACTTCCAGGGCACCACGGCGCGAACCGGTGCGCCGCTTTGATTCGGCAGTACTTCACCGTACAAGCCAAAGGCCAGCAGCGTCAGCGGATGCATGGCTTCGTCGATCCGCAGGCCTTCGATGTAGGGCCATTCGAGCACCCGTGAGCCCACGAAGGGCATGATCTTCGGGTCGGCGAGAGTCACGAACTCAACGAACTTCGCGTTGCCCGTGGGCTCGACGCGCTTGATGAGTTCGGCCAGCGAGTAGCCCACCCACGGCACGACCATCGACCAGCCTTCGACGCAACGCAGGCGATACACCCGCTCTTCCATCGGGCTGAGCTTCAACAGCTCGTCGATGTCGAAAACCTTGGGCTTCTTGACTTCGCCTTCGACCGCCACGGTCCACGGCCGTGTCTTGAGGGTGTGTGCGTTTTGCGCCGGGTCGCCCTTGTCGGTGCCGAACTCGTAGAAGTTGTTGTAGCTCGTCAAGTCCGCGTAGGGTGTGAGCTTCTCCATGGTCACGCCACCGGCCAGTGCACTGCGCGCTGCCGGCAACGCAGCAAGCTTGCCGGGCCGCGTGGCCTGGGCGCGGGCTTCGCGGCCCGCCCAGGCGGCCATCGTGGCACCGGCCGCCCCGGTAGCGAGCAGCTTGAGCACATCGCGCCTGCTGTCGTAGGCGCGACGCGGCGTGATCTCGGAGGCGTTTGGGTGGTTGAAGCCCCGGTCGGTGAGGAAGTGCATGGGTAAGGGTCCGCTTAGGGTCTGCTGGTATTGGGTCGCCTCATCACGAGGCTTCTTACGCGGCCTGCGCCGAATCAGATGACGTTGCCGAAATCGGTCGGCTGGAACAATCGAAGCGAACTCATCGAGACGCGCTCGCGAAAGCTCTTGCGCGCGAACAGCTTGGCCTGCGCCTGGTCGGGCAGGTCGGTGATGTTCAGGATGTTCTTCACGATCAGGGTGTCGATCACGTCTTCGATTACCCGCACGAAGTCTGCATCGAGCTGTTCGAAGGCCTGTTCCGGTCGGCTGGCATTTCCCACGAATGCCTGCACCGCGGGGTCGGCGTTGGCCAGGAACTCGTCGCTGCCATCTGCTCGGGCGTGCAGGCTGTCGATCTCGCCCAGGGCGTTTCTTCGGACGTATGGCATGGCGGTGCGTTCCCCAAGTTGGCAGCTCGAAAGCGTAGCGCACGATGCACATTCTCGCTTCCCGAAATACAGCCGGAAATGCAAAGGGCCGGTGCGACCCGGCCCTTCAAAGCGAGAACGATTGCGCGAGCGCTTCGTTCAGTGCAGCCCGGCGATGTAGTCGGCCACGGCCTTGATTTCGCGGTCGTTCATCTTCGCGGCCACGCCGGTCATCTGCGCGCTGTTCTTGCGCACGCCACCGCGAAACGCCACCAGTTGGGCCTCGGTGTAGTCGGCATGCTGGCCACCCAGGCGCGGGTACTGTGCAGGAATGCCGGCGCCGGTGGGGCTGTGGCAGCCTGCGCAGGCCGGAACGTTGCGGTCGGCAATGCCGCCGCGGTAGATTTTCTCGCCGAGAGTGACGAGTTCCTTGTTCTTGGCGAAGCCGGCCTTCGCGGTCTTGCCCGCATAGAAGGCGGCCACGTTTTTCATGTCGTCTTCGCTCAGTGCTGCGGCCATGCCCATCATGATCGCGTTGGCGCGCTTGCCGGCCTTGAACTCGGTCAACTGCTTGACCAGGTATTCCGGGTGCTGGCCTTGCAGGATCGGGTTGGCCGGGCTGCCTCGCGAGCCGTCGTTCGTGTGGCAGGCCGCACACACGGTGGTCGATGTGGCTTGCCCCTTGGCCAGGTCCGGCTTGGCTGCCGGTTTGGCTTCTTCGGCATGTACCGAAAACAATGAGGCTGCGAGCAGCAGGCAGGACAACAGCGGGGCGAAAGGCTTCATGACGGCGACATTTTCTCGTGCAAAACACCACGATTTTACAATGAGCGCTTTAGGCATCTGATGGCCGAGCAAAACAACCCCCCTGCGATCGATGTGCCGGCCGAGCCCGATGCCGCCACTGCCGCCAAGCGGGCGATGGCCTGGGCGCACACGGCCCGCTTCCTGACCACCGCGAGCCAGCTAGACCAGCTGCCCCAGACCGAGCTGCCCGAGATTGCTTTCGTGGGCCGCTCGAACGCCGGCAAATCGACCGCGATCAACCGCTTGGCACAGCAACATCGGCTGGCGTTTGCGTCGAAGACGCCGGGGCGCACGCAACACATCAACCTGTTCGAGCTCGGCCCCAAGCTGGCCGCCAATGCGCTGTTCGCCGACCTGCCGGGTTACGGCTATGCTGCAGTCGAGCGGGGTGCCAAGCTGCGCTGGCAGCGCGTGATGGCCGACTATCTCAACGTGCGGCGCAGTCTCGTGGGCGTGGTGTTGATGGTCGATTCGCGCCTGGGATTCACCGACCTCGACCGCCAGCTCATGGGGTTCTTGTCGCCTCGTGTGAGCAATGGCTCGGTGAAGCTGTTGGTGTTGCTGACAAAGTCCGACAAGCTCAACCGCAGCGAGTCCACTGCTGCGCTCGCGACTGCACAGGCCGTGCTCGGCGAGCTGGCGACGCCGGAGGCCGACGTCGGCATCACGCTGTTCTCGGCGCTGAAGAAGGTGGGCATCGAAGATGCCGCAACGTTGTTGCGCAGCTGGGTGCCCGGCTGAGTGCCAGGCGGAGTACGTTGTCCCGCCAGTGACGCGCTGGCGGGGCATGCGGCGAGATACTGACCGCCTACCGGAGCTGATCGATGATCGAGACCTTTCAAGCTGTCCTGCCGCACGGCATCACGCTGAGTTGCCGTGCCTCGGGGCCGGTGGGTGCACCGTTGCTGGTGTTCCTGCACGGCTTTCCCGAAGCCGCGTTCGTCTGGGATGAACTGCTCGAACACTTTGGCGGCCGCTATCGGTGCGTGGCGCCGAACCTGCGTGGCTTCGAGCAGTCGTCGGCGCCTGCTGCGCCGGAGGCCTACCGCGTCAAGCACTTGCTGGCCGACCTCGACGGGCTGCTCGCCCAACTCGGAGCAAGCGAGTCGCACCCTGTCGCCGCGCTGATCGCGCACGATTGGGGTGGTGCCGTGGCGTGGACTTATGCAGCCCAGCGCCCCGCGATGCTCAGCCGCTTGGTCATCATCAACTCCCCGCACCCGGCGACCTTCCTGCGCGAGCTGCAACACAGCCCGCATCAACAGGCCGCCAGCGCCTACATGAACTTCCTGTGCCGGCCCGACGCCGAAGCCTTGCTGGCCGAGAACGACTTTGCCCGCCTGTGGCCCATGTTCACTAACATGGGTGCAGGCGACACCGCGCGCGAAGGCGGCGGCTGGCTCACCGATCGCATGCGCGATCGTTATCGCGCCGTCTGGAGCGCAGGTCTGACGGGTGGCTGCAATTACTACCGCGCGTCGCCGCTGCGCCCGCCCACTGCGCGCGATTCGGCCGTGATGCAGATTCAGTTCGCACGCGAGTACGTCACGGTGAAAATGCCCACGCTGGTGGTCTGGGCCGAGGACGACACCGCGCTGCCGCCGGCGCTGGTCGATGGTCTGGATGAGTTCGTGCCCGCGCTGCGGCTGATTCGCGTTCCCGGTGCCACACACTGGATCGTGCACGAGAGGCCACAGCTGATCGCGCTCGAGATCGAGCGCGAACTCGGCGCCTGACCGCGGGAAACCACTAAGCGCGGGCTTGCTCGCGCATCAGGCTATCGAGCGCACGCTGCACCAGGGTGCGCGATTCCAGTGGCAGCATCAGGCCCGCCGCGGCCAGGCGTTCGAGGGCACGCCGCGTGATCGAATGCGTGTGCGTCGGGCGCTCTCCGGCGAACAGGAAGAACAGTGATTGGTCGCTGCGCCACAGCAGTTGCACATGGGCCCAGCGGCCGTGCACGAACAGGCGCAGCCGCTGCGCCGAACGCAGGGCTTCGACGCGTATGCCCGGGTCATCCGTCTGCGCGGTCGTGGAGTCAGCCTGCATCACATCGGCGGGCACGGTGTCGAGTGACGACAGGTCGATCACCGAATCGCTGAAGGCCATCGGGCCCGTGGTTTCGGGCAGCACCTCGTCGCGCATGCGCTGCACGATGTCTTCGGCGGACAGCCCTGCTCCGCCCCGAGCGCCGGGGCGCAGCGCTTCGGTGTGAACCGTCATCAGCTCGTTCATCACGGCCTCTTGCTCGGCCGCAGGCAAACCGATCGACGCCATGCCGGAGCGAAGGCTCTGCAACATGCCCGGCAGCAGGATCACCAGGCGTTGCCGGCTCTGTGGATGGTCGGGCAACTGCACGCTCCACAGCAACTGGTCAACGAGCTTGATGTAGCCACGTGTGGTCTCGTCGTCTTCACCACGCAGCAAAATGGCTTCGGCCATCACCTTGGCCCATGCGCCGGTGATGAAGCGGCGTATGCCCGGGCTGGTGCGCAGCGGCACCATCTGGTCGACAAGCCGCCGGGACAGATGCTGTTCCATGATTTCGCGCTTTTCAGCCCGGCGCAGAGCGGCCACTGTGGTTTCGGCATCGCGAAGCTGCGCCATCACTTGCTCCGCGAGGAACAGGTCGAGCCGGCTCAACGCGCGCCGGTAGAGCGCACCGTCGGGTGCCGCCGCACGGGCAAGTTCCTCGGCCAGCGCGTGACAGCACAGCAGCACTGCGGCGCCGCGCGTGTCGCCCGGCCGAGGATGGCCGGCACTGACTTCGCCGATGCGGTCGAACAGCAGCCACACGGCGTGCTGGTGCGACGCCAGCATTGCCGGCTCGCGCAGCGCGACCCGTAGCGCAGACGCCTGCATGCGGGCCAGCACCGCTTGAAAGGAGGGATGCACCCGCGGGTCTGCCAGCATGGCATCGAAGACTCGCGACAGCAGCTCGATGGTTTGCCGCTCGACCGGAGTGCCCGCACTGGCCACCAGCGCAGCCCGGAACACAGCCAGCCGTTTTGCCGGCAGCCCGGCGTCGGCCGAAGGCGACGCAGATGCGGGCGGTTGACCCAGCAACTCCTCGAGCCGGGCCAGTGCCTGTTCAAATTCGGCCGTGTGAGCAGCCGTCAGGGTGGGGCCGATCCCACCCGTGCCGGCCGACGCGCCGCCGCCGCCGATGCCCAGTCGCAACTCGGCAACTCCACCCGGCATGCGGGAAAGCAGGCTCGTCAACGCGCCGGGCTTGCTGGCATCAGGCAACGCCGGGCTGCGGCCGACGGCAGCCGCCGGTGTGAGCAGTACCGTGCGATAGATGCTGGGTTGGACCCCTTGTGATTCGAGCCGGGTGCAAGCTGCCGCCCATGCGTTCTTCAGCAGCCCGGCAGTCACACCCGCGCACACGCGCAGCAGCGTCGCGCGCTGCACAGGAACCGCAGTGACCACGCGCGCAGCCTCCCAGAGCGCGGTGGCGTACGCCAGCGGCCGAAACGGGTTCGACTCGGCGCTGACATGTTGTTGCCCGATCAGCGTCGACGTGAATGTTTGCAGCTCGCGCAACTCCCATTCGGCAGTGGTGTCGATCAACTGCATCGCACGCGAGATTTCGATGTCGACCTCGACCCGCGATTCATCCATCAGCTCCAGGCCGGCTGACGCTCCGGGAACATCGACGGCAAGGTTGCCCTGCTGTTCCTGCAGTGCCTGCGCGACCTGGCCGTTCAGGGTGTCGATGAACGCGCTCTGGAAGGCTGCGGCACGGCGCTGCAGCCCTTCCACCAGTTCGAAGTGAAGGCTGCGCTCGTTCGGGCTCAGGGCGCTGTCTTTCGAATCGCGCAGCAACTGCATCGCACCGGCCAGCGTGCGCTCGACGATGGCAGGCGCGCGGGCAAGTTCGTCGTCCACGAAGCGCTGCAGGACGGGCGCGGTTGGCATCGGACACGCTCCTTGGCAAAGCCCGATTATCGAGCGCCGGCCTGCTGCGCGGTGTTGCTGACCATGCCAGTGAAAAGAGCCACCCGAAGGTGGCTCTTTGGATCATGACCATCGAGCGCCGGTGATCGGCGCTCGCGTGTTCATGGAACTCGGCGCGGCGGGAAGGGCCGCGCTGCAGGCATTACATGTCCATGCCGCCCATGCCACCCATGCCGCCCATACCGCCACCACCCATGCCGCCGCCGGACGAAGACTCGTCCTTCGGAGCTTCGGCGATCATGGCTTCGGTCGTGAGCATCAGCGATGCGACCGAGGCTGCGTTCTGAAGGGCCGTGCGTGTCACCTTGGTCGGGTCCAGGATGCCCATCTCGATCATGTCGCCATAGGTGTCGTTGGCGGCGTTGAAGCCGTAGTTGCCCTTGCCGGCCAACACTGCATTGACCACCACGCTGGCTTCACCACCGGCGTTGTAGACGATCTCGCGCAGCGGCGCTTCGATGGCCTTGAGTACCAGCTTGATGCCGGCGTCCTGATCGGCGTTGTCACCCTTGATCGCCCCTGCCGCTTGCTTGGCGCGCAACAGCGCCACGCCACCACCGGCCACGATGCCCTCTTCGACGGCGGCACGGGTTGCGTGCAGCGCATCTTCGACGCGGGCCTTCTTTTCCTTCATCTCGACTTCGGTCGCAGCGCCGACCTTGATGAGCGCCACACCGCCGGCCAGTTTGGCCACGCGCTCTTGCAGCTTCTCGCGGTCGTAGTCGGAGGTGGCTTCTTCGATCTGCACGCGCACTTGCTTGACGCGCGCTTCTATGTCACCGGCAGCACCCGAGCCGTCGATGATCGTGGTGTTTTCCTTGCCGACTTCAACGCGCTTGGCTTGGCCCAGATCGGCCAGCGTGACCTTCTCGAGCGTCAGGCCGACTTCTTCGGCAATGACCTTGCCGCCGGTCAGGATGGCGATGTCTTCGAGCATGGCCTTGCGGCGGTCGCCGAAGCCCGGCGCCTTGACGGCCACGACCTTCAGGATGCCGCGGATAGTGTTGACCACCAGCGTCGCGAGCGCTTCGCCTTCAACTTCTTCAGCCACGATCAGCAGCGGACGCCCCGATTTGGCCACTTGCTCCAGCGTCGGCAGCAGGTCGCGGATGTTGCTGATCTTCTTGTCGAACAGCAACACGAACGGGTTGTCAAGAATCGCGGTCTGCTTTTCCGGGTTGTTGATGAAGTAGGGCGACAGGTAGCCACGGTCGAACTGCATGCCTTCGACGACTTCGAGCTCACTGTCGAGCGACTTGCCGTCTTCGACTGTGATGACGCCTTCTTTGCCGACCTTGTCCATTGCGTCGGCAATGATCTTGCCGATCGACTCGTCGCTGTTGGCCGAGATCGAACCGACCTGGGCGATTTCCTTGCTGGTCGTCGTGGCCTTCGACTGCTTCTTCAACTGCTCGACCAGAGCCGTCACGGCCTTGTCGATGCCGCGCTTCAGGTCCATGGGGTTCATGCCGGCGGCCACGTACTTCATGCCTTCGTGAACGATGGCCTGGGCCAGCACAGTGGCGGTGGTGGTGCCGTCACCGGCGATGTCGGAGGTCTTGGAAGCGACTTCCTTGACCATCTGCGCGCCCATGTTCTGGAGCTTGTCTTTCAGCTCGATTTCCTTGGCCACGGACACACCGTCCTTGGTCACGGTCGGGCCGCCGAACGAGCGCTCGAGCACAACGTTGCGGCCTTTCGGGCCGAGGGTGACCTTCACTGCGTTGGCAAGGATGTTCACACCCTCGACCATGCGTGCGCGGGCTTCGCCGCCAAAAATAACGTCTTTTGCTGCCATGTCTTGTTTCTCCGAAATCTAGGTTTGTCGGCTTGCGCCGGAGGATTCTTTTGTCTCCGGCCGGCCCTTCGGGCCTTAACTTCGCTTCGCGAAGCTAGCCTGTGACGAAAGCAAATCGCCTTGCGATCTACTTTTCGACGACGGCGAACAGGTCCTCTTCCTTCATCACGAGCAGTTCGTCGCCATCGACCTTGACGGTCTGGCCGCTGTACTTGCCGAACAGAACGCGGTCGCCGACCTTGATGTTAAGGACGACGAAGTCGCCCGTCTTGTCGCTGCGCTTGCCCGGGCCGACGGCCAGGACTTCACCTTGGTCGGGCTTCTCGGCGGCGTTGTCGGGAATGACGATGCCCGAGGCGGTCTTGGTTTCTTGCTCAAGGCGCTTGACGATCACGCGATCATGCAAAGGACGAAGTTTCATAGCATCTCCTTGGAGGGACTGAAGAACAATCTTGTTGGCGCAACCAGCGCAGTTCGTGCGCGTAGTCGCTTGAAACGCATCGGCCGATTGCGGCTTGCTCAGCGCTGTTAGCACTCAACGAATGCGAGTGCTAGCGAAAGAATTATAGGGGCGGAAGTCGAACTTGCAAGAGCGCGCCGACAGGCGCTGCGAATGCCCTGCGGGCAAACCCCGAACCTTGCTGCGTGGAGAGCACGCGATAGTCCAACGGCACCGTGCACGGCGCCCCAGGGCCAGACCGGAAGGAGCCGATCAATGAGGAACCACGAATGGTGACTTCCGCCAAGAAGCGTACCCCGCAGCGCAAGACCGCCGGCAGCGTCGCGACACTCGTGGTGCCGCTCGTCGGCGCCGGTGTGGTCCCCAAGGCCGGTGGCGACAAAGGCCTGATCAACCTCGCACGCGAGGTGCGTTCGTGGGCCGATTTCGTGCTGGGCATCGCCAACACAGCGGCTGACCTCTCGTTTCGCGTGGCCAGTTCGCGGCTCACCAAGCCGTCTCACAAGGCGGCGGTAAAGAAGGCAGAGAGCGTGTTTCGAAGCCTGCGCGAATCGGCAGGATTGACGCTGACCGACATCGGCAAGGCCATCAATCTAGAGGATTTGTCGCTGCTCGAAGACGTGGAAGGCGGCAGAGTTGGCTTGCCGTTCGAAGTGATCCTGCGGCTTGCTGGCGTGCTGGGTCGCAATGACCCGATCCCGGTCGTGATGAAGCTCACCCGAACCTACAACCCCAAATTGTGGGACACGCTCGAAGCGCTCGGGCTCGGGCGGCTGGCGGTGCAGGCCGGGCGCGAACGCGAGTTTGCGAACATCTACCGCGCGAGCGACGCTGCGCGGCAATTGAATGACGCCGAGTTTGCGGCCGCACTCAAGTTCGTTCGTGCCTCGTTCGAGGCCGCCCTGGTGTTTCGAGCCGAATCGGCGGTTGCACCCGAAAAAGGTGGCACGCGCTGAAGTGTTGGGTGTCAGCGTCCGCAGGGAGACAGTATTCAGTGGGCGCTGGCGGCTACAGTGGTTCCATGCCCCGACCCCTGATCGCACTCGACGCCGATGGCGTGCTACTTGATTTTCACCTCGGCTATGCCGGCGCCTGGCAGCGCGCGTTCGGCCACGCGCCTGCAGAGCGCGACCCGCAGGCTTACTGGCCGATGGACCGCTGGCAGGTTGAGCGTCTCGACGCCGCCCATCGCGAGCGTTTCCGTGCCGCGTTCGACGATCAGTTCTGGGCCACCGTGCCCGCCATTGCCGGCGCGGTCGATGCCTGCCATCGGCTGCGCGCGGCAGGCTTCGACCTCGTCTGCGTATCAGCGCTCGACCTTGAGTTCGAGGCGGCGCGCCTGCGCAATCTTCGCGACTTGGGCTTCCCGATCGAACGCGTGATCGCGACGGGCAACGCGGAGGGCGCGCGCAGTCCGAAGGCGGACACCATCGAGCAAATGCGCCCGGTCGCGTTCGTCGACGACTACGCCGCCTACATGCGCGGCGTGCCCGACGATGTGCACACCGCGCTCATACTTCGGGCGCCGAACGGCAGCCCCAACGTGGGTGCCGACCTGGCGCTGGCGAAGTCGGTTCATCAGGACCTGGCAGCCTTCGCCGATCACTGGATCGCGCGCTGAGGTTCAACCCGGCTGCGGGCCGGTCTCAGGGTCAACGTCCGGGTCGGGCAGCGGCTTGTCGGCATCGACGCTGTAGCTCTCGCTGGCCCAGGCGCCGAAGTCGTTGTTCTTGCAGCGCGCGCTGCAGAACGGCCGGAACAGATTGCTCGTCGCGTAGATGCTCGGCCCGCCGCAGCCAGGGCAGCGGATCACGCGTGCCGCTGGGGATGAGCCGGGATTCATGAACAGAGCGTCAATTCGAACGGAATGTCGGCTGGGTTGGGCTTGAGGCGGCCTTCCGCGTCCTGCCGCATCATCCTCACCGACACCATCAGTCGATGCCCGCTGATCTCGGGAACCAGGTCTTCGTCTGCGGCAAGCCGGACCCGCAGCAACTGGTACACGCGGCCTTGCGTGAGACTCTGCTGGTATTGCCCACCGGCTGCGACCACCGCGTGCGGTGCGCCCGACTCACGCAGCAGGCCCAGGAGCACCTGCAGTGCTTCGGCCAATGGCATCAATGAGCCTACCCACTGCAGCAGGTCATTACGGCGGCGCTGCGGGCTCCATTGCTGCCACGCGTAGTAGGCCGGCAGGTCGAACTCGCACGTGCCCCCTGGAATGCTGATACGGCTGCGGATGCTCATCAACCACTCGTTGTTGTTGAGCGCCGCGCCGGCCTTGCCGGCCAACTGGTTCAAGCCGCCGAATGCGTGATCGATGCGTGCCACCACTTCATCGAGTGCTGCTTCTGAAATCGACGGGTTGCCTCGGTAGCTGTTGAGCAGCACCTTGTGTTTGTCCAGTTCCTTCAGCAGGTCAGACTTCAGATCGGCGCGCGAGGCCACGTCCATCACCTCGAAAATCGTGGCAAGGGCGTAGTGGTGGTCCACCGGCGCGTCGCGCGCGATCAACTGCGCCAGTCGATCAAACAAGTGTTCCAGTCGAAGCATCGTTCGGATGCTTTCGTTGAAGGGGTATTCGTACAGGATCACGGCGTGCGTTCCAGGGCCACTGGCGAAGCCTCGCGGCAAAGATTCAATTGTTCCACAGCGCTCGCGCGGCCATGATCGTGAATCATGGGCTGCTGCGCTTCCACCAGCTCCAGAGTCGGCTCACGTCCACGCCGAGGTGATCAAGCGTGATGCCGTCGTTGAAGATCACCGCGTCGGCCGCCGCACGCCTTGATGCACGCGACGCCTGTGATGCCATGACTGCCCGTACCGCCTCTGGCGACCAGCCTGATCGTGCTGTCACGCGTTGCATTTGCGTGGCTTCCAGGCAATCGACCACGAGCACCTTGTCGACCCGCACGCGCCAGCGGCCCGACTCGACCAGCAGCGGTACGTCAAACACGACGACGGGCTCTGCCGAGGCCAGCGCTTGAGCTTCGGTTTCCTGGCCGATCAGCGGGTGAAGAATGGCTTCGAGATGCTGCTTCGCGCCGGCATCGTTGAATGCAAGTTCGCGCATGCGCGTTCGGTCGAGTGCGCCATCGGGGTCGATGTAGGCCATGCCGAAAGCCGCTCGGATCGGCTCGATCGCCCCGCCGCCTGGCAGCGTGAGGCGGCGCGCGATGGCATCGCTGTCGACGATGGCCGCACCGTGTTCGGCCAGCAGCGCCGCGACCGTGCTCTTGCCGCTTCCGATGCCGCCCGTCAGGCCGATGCGCAGCACCGGTGCGCGCAGTGTCAGGCCGTCGGGAGCCACAGGCGCGTCAGCTGTTCGCCGAAGAACATCGCCGCCACCCCGCCGCCTGCGAGATACGGCCCGAACGGGATCGGCACGTTGCGGTCGTGCCGGCGCAGAACCATCAACGACAGCCCGACCGCCGCGCCCACCGCCGACGACAACAGGATGATCGACGGGATCAGCCCCCAGCCGAGCCATGCGCCGAGCGCGGCGAGCAGCTTGAAGTCACCCGCGCCCATGCCTTCCTTGCCGCGGATCAAGCGGTAGGCGTGGAAGACGAACCACAGAGCCATGTAACCCACCACCGCACCGCCGACCGATGCTGCCAGCGGCACCGGTATCCATCCCAGCGCCGAGGCCACGATGCCGGCCCAGAGCAACGGCAAGGTCAGGTCGTCCGGCAGGAGCATCGTGTCGACGTCGATGAACGCCAGTGCCACCAGCGTGGCCGTGAAGCCGCACCACAGAAGCACGCTGGGCTGCGAGCCGAAATGCCAACCGTTGGCGGCGAAAAGCAATGCGGTCAGCACCTCGATGGCCGGGTAGCGAACCGAGATCGGTGTCTTGCATGCCGAGCATTTGCCGCCCAAACGAAGGTACGACACCAGCGGAATGTTCTCGTGCCACGCGATCGCATGCCCGCACGAAGGGCAGCGCGAGCGCGGGGCGGACAAGCTGATCGGCGCAGGCTCATCGATGGCGACACCGAGCAACTCGGCGCTATCTGCGCGCCACGCCCGCTCCATCATCAGCGGCAGGCGATGGATGACGACATTCAGGAAACTGCCGATGCACAAGCCCAGCAGGGCCAGGACGAACGGGGACAGGAGAGTGCCGGTGAGTTGCGGGTCCATCGGTGCCGGGTTCAGACCACCTGGCCGAGTTTGAAGATCGGCAGGTACATCGATACGACGATGCCGCCGATGAGCGTGCCCAGGATCACGATGATGAACGGCTCCATCAAGCTGGACAGGCCCTTGACGGCCTCGTCGACTTCGTCTTCATAGAACTCTGCTGCCTTGCCGAGCATTGCATCGAGGGAACCCGACTCTTCGCCGATCGCGCACATCTGGATCACCATGGTCGGGAACACGCCAGTCGTCTGCATCGAGGTCGTCAGCGCCGTGCCGGTCGATACATCCTTCTGGATCTGTTCGGTCGCCTCTTGGAAGACCGCGTTGCCCGAGGCCCCGCCCACGGAGTCGAGTGCCTCGACCAGCGGCACGCCGGCTGCGAACATGGTTGACAGCGTACGCGTCCAGCGTGCAACCGACGACTTGTTGACAAGGTCGCCGAACACCGGCACTCGAAGCAACAGGCGGTCCATGAACTTTTGCATCTTCAGGGAGCGCTTCCACGACTCGAGGAAGAAATACGTGCCGCCGCCAATCACCCCGAAGATCAGGTACCAGTACGTCACGAAGAATTTCGACATCGCGATGACGATAAGCGTTGGCATAGGAAGGTCGGCACCGAACGACTTGAACACGTCTTCGAACGCTGGAATCACGAAAATCATGATCACAGCCAACACCACGAAAGCCACGACCAGAACTGCGACCGGGTAGATCAAGGCCGACTTGATCTTGTTCTTGATCGCCATCGTCTTTTCCTGGTAGATCGCCAGGCGATCGAGCAACGTTTCCAGGATACCGCCTGCCTCACCAGCTTCGACGAGGTTGCAATACAAGGCATCGAAATACAGAGGATGCTTGCGGAACGCCGATGACAGGCTCGTGCCGGTTTCCACATCGGACCGGATGTCGGTGAGTAGCCGCGTCATCTTCGGGTTCGTGCTGCCACGCGCCACGATGTCGAACGACTGGATCAAGGGCACACCGGCCCGCATCATGGTGGACAACTGACGGGTGAAGACGGCAATGTCTTTTTGCTTGATAGCGCGCCCGCCGCTCATGCGGCGCTTCTTCACCTTGCTGACGAGGATGCCCTGGCGGCGCAAACTGGCACCGACGACAGCTTCGCCTCCGGCACGCATTTCGCCGCGCACGATCTTGCCGTTCTTGTCCTTGCCTTCCCACTCGAAGACAACTTCCTTGAGGTTTTTCGCGGCCGATGCAGTCGCCATGGTGCCCTTCGAGGAAACTGATCCTCGTCCCTTAGATATTGGTTGGTTATCGGCCTGCGCCGCGAGGCTCACTCGTTCGTGACCGAAATGACCTCTTCAAGTGTTGTCACGCCGGCACGAACCTTGATCAGCCCGGACTGCCGCAGGTTACGCACATTCTCGCGTTGAGCCTGCACCGCGATGTCCATCGATGTGCCTTCATTCAAGATGATCCTTTGAATCTCTTCGGTCACCGGCATGACCTGATAGATGCCGACGCGCCCCTTGTAGCCATTGCTGCACGCCGAACAACCAACCGCACGATACGGGCGCCAACTGCCGTCGAGATCGGTTTCCGCGAAGCCGGCTTTCAGCATCGCATCACGCGGGTAGTCGACCTGCGCCTTGCACGTCTCGCACAACTTGCGCGCCAGTCGCTGCGCCGTGATCAGCAAGATGCTGGAGGCGATATTGAACGGAGCGACCCCCATGTTCAACAACCGCGTCAGCGTGGTTGGCGCGTCGTTGGTGTGAAGGGTCGACATCACCATGTGGCCGGTCTGCGCGGCCTTGATCGCGATGTCGGCAGTTTCCAGGTCGCGGATTTCGCCGACCATGATGATGTCCGGATCCTGGCGCAGGAACGATTTGAGCGCTGCGGCGAATGTGAGTCCGGCCTTGTCGTTGACGTTGACCTGATTCACGCCGGGAAGGTTGATTTCTGCCGGGTCTTCCACAGTTGAGATGTTCACGCCGGGCTGGTTCAAGATGTTCAGGCACGTGTAAAGCGAGACTGTCTTGCCGCTGCCGGTCGGGCCGGTGACGAGCACCATGCCGTAGGGTCGCTGAATGATCTTCAGCAGGCGATCTTTCTCGATCTTCTCGTAGCCGAGAGCTTCAATGCCTACCTTCGCGCTGGAAGGGTCAAGAATGCGAATAACGATCTTTTCGCCAAACAGAGTGGGCAACGTACTGACGCGGAAGTCGATCGCCTTGGAACCGAACTTGAGCTTCATGCGGCCGTCTTGTGGCACGCGCTTCTCGGCAATGTCCAGCCGCGAGATCACCTTGATGCGCGACGAGAGCTTGTCTTTGATGGCAATTGGAGGTTGCGTGATTTCGCGCAATTCACCGTCAATGCGGAAGCGCACGCGATAGTGGTACTCATAGGGTTCGAAGTGCAGATCGGAGGCGCGTGCATTGATCGCATCGATCAACATCTTTTGCAGAAAGCGGACGACTGGCGCGTCTTCGACATCCGATGTCGCTTCGCTGCTTTCCTGCGGGGTGGTGACGTCGTCGGTGACGTCGAATTCGAAGTCACCGGAAGACATCGATTCCAACGTTTCGGTGGCGCTGGCACCGGTGTTTTCGAGCAACTTAGCGAGTTTGTCATGCTCGACGATCACCCATTCAGGCGACAGTTGCGTGGCAAATTTGATGCGTTCCGCCGCTTCTTGATCGGTCGGGTCGGCGCCCCCGATAAACAGCCGACTGCCCCGCTTGCCCAGCACAACGATTTGGTATTGCGCGGCAAGCTTGCCGTCGATCACATTGCGCGGAAGGCGCTGTGCGTCGACTGCGCCCAAGTCCAGCAAGGGCAGAGCAAGAGCGCATGACAACGTGTGCGCCAGGTCGGCTGGGGAAACAGCACCCGATGCGATGACCGAGGCAACGAAACTACTGCGCTTGTCTTTGGAAGATCGGACCAAGTCTTCTGCAAGTTTGGCATTCAACTTGCCAGCGTGCACGAGCACCCGAGCGACGCCCGAAAGCGCAGATTGGGGAACTTCTGCCAATGTATCCACTGTTTGCTGTTCTCGTTCGCCGAGAGATTAAGACGCTAATGATGGCTCAATGATCAGCCACTGTAAATGCAGCCTTCACCGTGAAATGCCAAGAATTCACACGCCATTCCGAGCAAATGCAACAAGAAGATTCGTGCGCACCTTCCGATTGGGCGGCGATCAAAGCTGGAGACCGTTTGTCCTGCCGCAACGCGGATCGGAACATCGCCAAACACCTAGCTCTGCCCAACCACCGCCGAGGCGAAGATGATCTGACACTTTGCCGCGTAACACGGCATTTGGTCGGGGTGAGAGGATTCGAACCTCCGGCCTCTACGTCCCGAACGTAGCGCTCTACCAGGCTAAGCTACACCCCGAAAATGACTCCGCGCTCACGCGCTGTGATCGTCCAGATGATCATGAAGACCGTTCAACCGACCGAGCGCACAATTCTAGCAGAGCTTCTCGGTACGCTGACACGGGCAGTACCGCAAGGCAGTCGGCAGCTTTTTCCGCTTCGGCTCTGGCGGCATCCCGCGTCGCGGTAATAGCGCCAGTGCGCCTGACAATGTCGACGATCTCGCTCAATCGCGCGACCTCACCATGCTCTATGGCGTTTCTGATCAGGTCACGTTCAGCAGAGTTGCCTCGTTCCATTGCAAGCAAGAGCGGCAGTGTCGGCTTTCCCTCGCGCAGATCGTCGCCAACGTTCTTGCCCAGTTCAGTGGTTGCGCCCTCGTAGTCAAGAAGGTCGTCGATCAGTTGAAAGGATGTACCGAGCGCACGACCGTAGGCGGCGCACGAGGCCTCCACCTCGGCGCTGGCATCCGACAGCACCGCACCGAGGCGGGCGCTCGCTTCGAACAGTTTGGCTGTCTTGAAGCGAATCACTCGCAGGTAGTCATCCACAGACAGATCGGGGTCGTGCATGTTCATCAGTTGAAGAACCTCTCCCTCCGCGATCACGTTGGTCGCGTCGGCCAGGATTTCGAGGACGCGCATCCGGTTCACCGACACCATCATCTGGAATGCGCGGGAGTAGACGAAGTCTCCGACGAGTACGCTTGCCGCATTGCCGAACAAGGCGTTCGCAGTCTGACGCCCTCGACGCAATGCAGATTCGTCGACCACGTCGTCATGGAGCAGGGTGGCCGTGTGAATGAACTCAACCGTCGCTGCCAACTCAAAACGCTCCGGGCCGTTGAACCCGAGCGCACTTGAGAACAAGAGGACGAGCATCGGGCGGATCCGTTTTCCTCCGGCGCTGATGATGTAGTGGGCAATCTGGTCGATCATCGCCACATCAGAGGCCAGCCGGCGCTGGATGACGGCGTCCACCTGACGCATGTCGTCGGCCATCATCGCTGCGGCCTGAAAACGCGCAGGCGCGGGCCCGGGTGAAGGCGATGACGCTGTTCTCGGATATGTTTGGGTGTGCACGCTGCGCTCAGTCTATTGGCCACGATTATAGAAAGAGCGGTGCCGTCGAGGGGCCGCACTGGCACATCCATCGAGCCGTGCTAAAATTTAGGGCTCTGCGCGAATTGCGAGGGCGCTGCACGGGACAATAGCCGGTGCCGGCGTATTTACTGAAAGGGCTGATATGTACGCGGTCATAAAAACCGGCGGCAAGCAATACAAGGTTGCTGCAGGCGAAAAGATCAAAATAGAACAGATTGCTGCGGATGTTGGCCAAGAGATCACGATCGACCAGGTGTTGGCCATTGGTGCCGGCGCGGACCTGACGGTCGGGACCCCCTTGGTGACAGGCGCAAACGTGGTGGCAACGGTGTTGGCCCATGGCAGGCACGACAAGGTTCGTATCTTCAAGATGCGACGCCGCAAGCATTATCAGAAGCGGCAAGGCCATCGCCAGAACTACACCGAAATTCAAATCGGTGCGGTGAACGCCTGAACAACAGTCAAGGAGCTGAACCATGGCACAGAAAAAAGGCGGCGGTTCCACAAGGAACGGCCGCGACTCCCAACCCAAGATGCTCGGTGTGAAGGTGTTTGGCGGCCAGATGATTCCGGCCGGCTCCATCATCGTGCGCCAGCGCGGAACCAAGTTTCATGCTGGCACCAATGTCGGTGTCGGCAAGGATCACACTCTCTTTGCATTGGTCGATGGCCAGGTGAGTTACGCCATCAAAGGCCCGCGCAATCGCCAAACGGTGTTTGTCACGGCCGCCTGATCGGGCTTGCTGCGCGAGCAGCCGGGGTCGACACCCAAGCCCCGGCCCGCCGGGGCTTTGTCTTTTTCGGCGGGCCGATTCTTCCCCGATTGAACCCGGAGCACACCCATGAAATTCGTTGACGAGGCGACCGTCGACGTTGTGGCCGGCGACGGCGGCAACGGCTGCATGAGCTTTCGGCGTGAAAAGTTCCTCCCGTTCGGCGGCCCCAATGGGGGCGATGGCGGCAAGGGCGGAAGTGTCTTTGCCATGGGTGACCGCAACCTGAACACGCTGATCGACTTCCGCTATGCGCGCCGCCACGAAGGCCGACGTGGGGAAAACGGGCGGGGCTCGGACCAGTACGGCGCCGCTGCCGAAGACATCGTCTTGCGCATGCCGATGGGCACCGTCATCACCGATAACGAGACGAACGAACTCATTGCCGAGTTGCTTGTGCCGGATGAAAAGGTCTTGATCGTCAAAGGCGGAGATGGCGGGTTCGGCAACCTTCATTTCAAGACCAGTACCAACCGGGCGCCACGCCAGAAAACACCCGGCTGGCCGGGCGAGCAGCGCAAGCTGCGTCTTGAGCTCAAAGTGCTGGCGGATGTGGGCTTGCTCGGCATGCCGAACGCTGGCAAGTCATCGTTCATCACGGCGGTGTCGAACGCGCGCCCGAAGGTCGCAGACTATCCGTTCACCACCCTGCATCCGAACCTGGGAGTCGTTCGAGTCGCGGCAGAGCAAAGCTTCGTGATTGCCGACATTCCCGGCCTGATCGAAGGTGCGTCCGAAGGGGCGGGTCTTGGGCATTTGTTCCTGCGCCACCTCCAGCGTACCCACCTGCTTCTGCATATCGTGGACTTCGCACCATTCGACGAAGCGGTCGACCCGGTCGCGCAGGCGAAGGCCATCGTTGGCGAATTGAAAAAGTACGACCAGTCGCTGTTCGACAAGCCGCGTTGGCTGGTTCTGAACAAGCTCGACATGGTGCCCGTTGAAGAACGAGAGGCGAGGGTCAAGGACTTCGTCAAGCGCTTCAAGTGGAAGGGTCCGGTGTTCCAGATATCAGCGTTGACCCACGAGGGCTGCGAAGCCTTGACGCGTGCGATCTACAAGCACGTGGCGACGCTCAAGAACGTGATTCCCGACGACCCCGATCCGCGCTTCGATGCCGGCGCCACGGCGGCGCAATGAGCCTGACAATGCAGTCGGCACGCCGAATCGTCGTCAAGGTCGGATCGAGCCTCGTGACGAACGAGGGGCGCGGCGTCGACGCCGAGGCGGTAGGCAACTGGTGTCGACAGATGGCGCAGTTGGCCGGTGAAGGCCGTGAGGTGGTGATGGTCTCGAGCGGCGCCATCGCTGAAGGCATGAAGCGACTCGGCTGGACAGTGCGGCCGAAGGAAATCCACGAATTGCAGGCCGCTGCCGCAGTGGGCCAAATGGGTCTCGCGCAAATCTACGAAAGCAAGCTGCGCGAGCACGGGATGCGAAGTGCGCAGGTCCTGCTCACCCACGCCGACCTGGCCGACCGCGAGCGTTACCTGAACGCGCGCTCCACATTGCTGACATTGCTGTCGCACGCGGTCATACCGGTCATCAACGAGAACGACACAGTCGTCAATGACGAGATCAAGTTCGGCGACAACGACACCTTGGGCGCGTTGGTTGCGAACCTCGTCGATGCCGACGTGTTGATCATCTTGACGGATCAGCGCGGCCTGTACTCGGCCGATCCGCGAAAGGACCCGAACGCACGCTTCATCGACGAAGCCCGCGCCGGCGCGCCGGAGCTTGAGCAGATGGCCGGCGGTGCGGGCTCGGCCATTGGCCGTGGCGGCATGATCACCAAGATCCTCGCGGCCAAGCGTGCGGCGGGCAGTGGCGCGAGCACCGTGATTGCGTTTGGGCGCGAGCCCGACGTGTTGCTGCGCCTGGCGGCCGGCGAAGCCATCGGCACCGCGTTGATGGCATCGACCCAGAAGCTCGCCGCGCGCAAGCAATGGATGGCCGATCACTTGCAACTCCGCGGCGCTGTGGTTGTTGACGACGGCGCAGCACGCAAGGTTCGGGAAGAAGGCAAGAGCCTGTTGCCGATCGGCGTGACCGACGTTCAGGGCGAGTTCCACCGCGGTGATGTGATCGCCGTACTCAGCGCCGCCGGTGTCGAGCTGGCGCGCGGGCTGGCGAACTACGGCAGCAGCGAAGCACGCCTCATCGCGCGCAAACCCTCTGCCGAGTTCGAGAAGATGCTCGGCTTCACCGGCGAGCCCGAGATGATCCACCGCGACAATCTCGTGCTCGCCTGAGCAACCGCCACGATTCAGCCAGCGGGGTCCGGCTTGTCGGGCACCTCTGAAGCCAAGTGTGCCGGCTCCATCTCTGGGTGAAAGCGATCATCGTCATGGTGATGCGGCCGCATTCCCGAACGCAGATAGCGGTTGTGGTGCGTACCGCGAGGAAGGAAGCGCGCCAGCTCTGTCAGCGCCATCTGGTAGACGTTGCGCTTGAACTCGATCACCAACTCCAGCGGCACCCAGTATTCGTTCCAGCGCCAGGCGTCGAACTCTGGGTGGTCGGTGGCACGCAGGTTCATGTCGCTGTCGCGGCCCATCAGTTGCAACAGGAACCAGATCTGCTTTTGCCCACGGTAGTGGCCCCGCGCATCGCGCCTGATGAAGTGGTCGGGGACCTCATAGCGCAACCAGTCACGCGTGCGCGCAACGATGCGCACATGCTCGGGCACGAGGCCCACTTCTTCGTGCAGCTCGCGGAACATCGCCTGCTCGGGCGTCTCGCCGTACTTGATGCCCCCTTGCGGGAACTGCCAGGAGTGGGTGCGGATGCGCTTGCCCCAGAACACCTGATTTCGCTGGTTGAGCAGGACGATGCCGACGTTGGGTCTAAACCCTTCACGGTCGAGCATAATCAACCCCAATTCATTCGTTGAATTCATTATTACACCGGTGTGACGGGATTCAACCCCTTGGGTTTCCCGCAAGAGCAGCCGGGGCCGCGTCGGCCAACCCTCCTTCACTTGCACCACCACCCGCTCGCCGCATGAAAGCCACGCAGTTCTTCATTTCCACACTCAAGGAAGCACCCGCAGACGCCGAGGTTGCGAGCCACAAATTGATGATGCGTGGCGGCTTCATCAAGCGCCTCGGAACCGGCATCTACAGCTACATGCCGATGGGGTTGCGCGTGATCCGCCGCATCGAGACCATCATTCGCGAAGAGATGAACCGAGCCGGTGGCATCGAGTTGCTGATGCCTGTAGTGCAACCGGCCGAGCTCTGGCAGGAAAGCGGCCGATTCCAGAAGTACGGTGCCGAGTTGTTGCGAATCAAAGATCGCCACGATCGCGATTTCGTGTTGCAGCCTACGAGCGAAGAAGTCATTACCGACATTGCACGGCAAGAGCTGCGCAGCTACCGTGCGCTGCCGAAGAATTTCTATCACATTCAGACCAAGTTCCGGGACGAGCGCCGCCCACGGTTCGGCGTGATGCGCGGGCGCGAGTTCACGATGAAGGACGCTTATTCGTTCGACCGCGATCTCGACGCGGCAGGCGTCAGCTACGACCAGATGTTCGCCGCCTACACGCGCATCTTCGAGCGCATGGGCTTGAATTTCCGCGCGGTGGCCGCCGACAACGGCTCCATCGGCGGGGTGCGGTCGCATGAGTTTCAGGTGATCGCCGAGACCGGCGAAGATGCGATCATCTATTGCCCCACCTCCGACTACGCTGCCAACATCGAGATGGCCGAAGCGCTTCCGCTGCTGGCCAACCGAGCGGCGCCTGCCGCGCCCCTGAAGAAGACCGCCACGCCGAACAAGAGCACCTGCGAAGACGTCGCCACGTTGCTCGGCGTGCGTCTCGAAAGCACTGTCAAATCGCTGGTGCTCGCCACTGACGAAACCAATGATGCGGGCGATGTGCTGAAGACGACTGTGTGGTTGCTGCTGGTCCGCGGTGACCACTCGCTGAACGAAGTCAAGGCGGGCAAGGTAGAGGGCCTCAAAGCAGGCTTCCGCTTCGCCACTGCCGCAGAGATCGACGCCCATTTCGGCTGCAAGCCCGGCTACCTCGGCCCAATCAGCCTGAAACTACCCGTGAGGGTGGTTGCAGACCGCACAGTCGCGATGATGAGCGACTTCATTTGCGGTGCCAACGACGCCGACTTCCATTACACCGGCATGAACTGGGGCCGTGACCTGCCCGAGCCCGACCTCGTCGCCGACATTCGCAACGTCGTGGTCGGCGACCCGTCGCCCGACGGCAAGGGCGTGCTCGCAGTTCAGCGCGGCATCGAGGTCGGGCACGTGTTCCTGCTGGGCAGCCATTACAGCCGGGCAATGAACGCCACCTTCCTCGATGAGAACGGCAAGCCGCAGCTGATGCAGATGGGCTGCTACGGCATCGGCGTGACACGCTTGCTCGGCGCCGCAATCGAGCAGAATTTCGATGCGCGCGGCATGATCTGGCCGGTGGCGATTGCGCCGTTTGCAGTCGTCATCTGCCCCATCGGCTACGACCGCTCGGCCGATGTGCAAGCCGCAGCCGACCGACTGCACGACGACCTCATCGATGCCGGCGTCGATGTGATGCTCGACAACCGTGGCGAACGGCCCGGCGCGATGTTCGCCGACTGGGAACTGATCGGCGTGCCGCACCGCGTGGTCATCTCTGACCGGGGCTTGAAGCAAGGCCAGGTCGAGTACCAGGGCCGCCGTGATGCCGAGGCCGGCACGCTGGCGTTGACCGACGTGCTGGCCACGCTGAAGGCCAAGCTCGCCGCATGAGCGGGTTGCTCTCCCGCAGCGGGAGAGACCGGCGCCGGCTCGGTTGCGCATTGCTGTTTGGCCCGATGGCTGCCTTGCTGCCGGGGCTGGCGCATGCCGGCGCGCAGGTCGAAGAGCCTCTTGCCAACGCGGTGCGCTCTGCCTTGTCGGCCGCCGTGGCCGACAGTGCGCCACCCAAACCCAGCTTCGACACGATGGACGAGCGGCTGGCCTATCTGCGCTGGCTCGGTGAGATGAGCACGCGCCTGAAGAAGCGCAAGGCCGAACACGTGACGCGGGTCGACTTCCTCGAAGCTGCCTGGTATGAGAGCCGGCGCGCCGGGCTGGAGCCGTCCTTGCTGCTCGGGTTGATTCAGGTCGAGAGCGGGTTTCGAAAGTACGCGATCAGCAGCGTCGGCGCGCGCGGCTACATGCAGGTCATGCCGTTCTGGGCGCGGCTGATCGGCGATGGCGATGCGAGTCGGCTCTTCCACATGCAGACGAACCTGCGCTTCGGCTGCGTCATCCTGCGCCACTACCTCGACCGAGAACGGGGCGACCTGTTCTTGGCACTCGGCCGCTACAACGGCAGCCGCGGCCGGCCGGAATACCCGAACGCGGTGTTCGCGTCCCAGCGACAGTGGGCTTACAAGCCGCCGGCGGCCTGACGGGCCGACGAGTTCAAAGGCCGCCCCATGCCTTCGGCTCTGCCTGCCCCACACCCAGCAGTGCAAGCACGCGTTCGACCGTGTCGTCGACCATCTCCGCAATGCCGGTCGGCCGGTGATAGAACGCCGGTAACGGCGGGAAAATGACGCCGCCCATCTCGGTCACGGCAGTCATGTTGCGCAAGTGGGCCAGGTTGAACGGCGTCTCCCGCACCATCAGGATCAGGCGGCGCCGCTCCTTCAGCGCCACGTCAGCGGCTCGGCTGAGCAGGTTGTCCGACAGGCCATGCGCCACGGCCGCCAGGGTCTTCATGGAACACGGTGCCACCACCATGGACTCGGCCGCGAATGACCCGCTGGCAATGGCTGCACCCACGTCGGCGGGGTTGTAGGCCACGTCGGCCAGCGCTTCCAGCGCCTTGCGGTCCAAGCCGAGCTCGTGGTGGACGTTCAGCACCCCCGCCGGGCTTGCGACCAGGTGGGTTTCGCGACCGGCTTCGCGCAGCCGCGCCAGCAGGCGAACGGCATACACCGCGCCGGTGGCGCCGGTGATGCCGACGACGACGCGTGGGTTCAAGCGGTGAGCAGCGGTTGCAGCTCGCCGGCTTCGAACATTTCCGTGACGATGTCGGAGCCGCCGACGAACTCGCCGTTCAGATAGAGCTGCGGGATGGTCGGCCAGTTGGCGTATTCCTTGATGCCCTGGCGGATCTGCTCGTCTTCGAGCACATTGACGGTGGTCAGGTCACGCACGCCACAGGCCTTGAGCACCTGGATGGCGCGACCGGAGAAGCCGCACATGGGGAATTGCGCTGTGCCCTTCATGAAGAGCACGACTCGATTGGATTTGACGAGGTCGTCGATGCGCTGTTGAACGTCGCTCATGGTGGTCTGACTCGGGGTTGTCGAAACAAAAGAGGTTATACGGCAAAGCGGCGCTGCTCTCGCCGCTGAGCCCTTTGCCGGGTCGACCCGCTTCCCGCCCGAATCTGAACCTCAAAATGAATACGACACGCCGACCTGCAGCACCGGTGCGAGGCGCAACTCGCGCACTGCGTCGTCCAGGCTTTGACCACGCCCGAGTCGCACCACGTTGCCCGGGTTCTGCGCGATCAACCCGAGGTCGGCGCTGAAGCTCCAGCCGATGCGGGCCGACAGCCCCGTGTAGCCCAGGCCCAGGTATGGAAGCGCAGCGGTATCGCCCGCGTTGTCGTTGCTGTAGGGCATGGGCACGGCGCCGAAAAGCCGGCTGCCGATGCTGAAGTTGCCGCCATTGCCCGCCCCGGACAGCCCCGAGAGGGCGAGCGATCGTGGCCCGAGGATCACGCCGCCCGTGGCGCGCACGCCGCCCGCGCTGACCGCGCCGGCAAGTGAGCGCGAGAGGTAATAGTCGCCGAACAGGCTCAGGCTGCTCGGCCGATACACCGCGTGATCCTTAAGCCCGAGTGCGGGGCGCCAATCGGCGGCAGTGCCTATCGACACCCGGCCTTGCCACCTGGCCCAAGCCTGGGCGCCGTCGGCGGCCTGCAGCTTCATGTCGTCAGCCGCTTGGGCGGTGCTTGTGACCAATGCCGTGGCGACCAGGGCCATGGTGAGCATCAACGCTGTCGCATTCATCGCAGGCTCCTTCGAACGTTTGAACACTCCATTGACGAATTCATCGTACGCCGTCGATCCGGGTGCGTGTTGCGATCCGCGCGAAAGCGGGCCCCTCGAAACAGGCGGTCACAACGCGCGGGTGTGGACCGTGACGGATCTATCGGCAGCCGCCGGTACAACGCGGCTGTCCGCCCAGGTCGATGCGGGTCTGCACGCACGCGAAGCCCTGATCGCGCAGCATCGACTGCACGGCCTCGTGCTGGTCGAACCCGTGTTCCAGCAAGAGCCACCCGCCCAGTTCGAGGTGGGCCACAGCACCATGCGTGAGGGTGCGCAGCGCATCCAGGCCGTCGCCCCCGGGTGTCAGCGCCAGGGTGGGCTCAAACCTCAGCGCGGCGAGGTGCGCGTCGCTTCCCGCGATGTAGGGCGGGTTGCTGAGGACCAAGTCGAAGCGGCGTCCGGCCACCGGCTCCCACCACGAACCGGTGAGCGTCTCGATCGCCAGGCCGAGGCGCAGCGCGTTGGCCTTCGCCACCTGCAGCGCCGCCGCGCTGGCGTCCGTCGCCGTGACCGTCGCGCCGGGGCATCCGTGCTTGACCGCCAGCGCGACCGCACCGCTGCCCGTGCCCAGGTCAACGACCTTCCGCGGCGCGGGCCCTGGGACCGCTCCATTGAGCATTTCCAGCGCCCAATCGACCAACACTTCGGTGTCAGGCCGGGGCACCAGAACGTCCGAATTCACCTGCAGGCACAGGCCGTGAAACTCCTGCTCGCCGACGATGTAGGCCAGCGGCTCCCCACCGGCTCGCCGCAGCAATTCAGCCTGAAGCGCCAGCCACTGCAACGCGCCCAGCAGGGCATCGTCGTGGGCCAGCAGCCAGCTGCGCGGACGGGCCAAAGCGCGTGCCAGCAGCAGTTGCGCATCGAGCCGGTCCACGCCGAGCTGGCGTGCCCGAGTCATCACGGTGGCAACCGTGGGCGGTGGTTCGCTCACGCCGCGCCGCTCTCCAGTGCGGCCAGTTGCTCGGCCGACTGTGCGGCCTGCAACGCGGCCGTCACTTCGTCCAGGTCGCCGTCAAGGATGAACTGCAGCTTGTAGAGCGTCAGGTTGATGCGGTGGTCGGTCAGCCGGCCCTGCGGGTAGTTGTAGGTGCGGATGCGGTCGCTGCGGTCACCGGTGCCGATCAGGCCCTTGCGGGTGGCCGCTTCCTTGGCGGCGCGTTCATTGCGGTCCCTGTCGCGCAGGCGAGCGGCGAGCACGGCCAGCGCCTTGGCCTTGTTGCGGTGCTGCGAGCGGTCGTCCTGGCACTCTGCGACCAGCCCGGTGGGCAGGTGCGTGACGCGGATGGCGCTGTCGGTCTTGTTGACGTGTTGGCCGCCGGCGCCACTGGCGCGAAAGGTGTCAATGCGCAGGTCGGCCGGGTTCAGCTGCACTTCCTCGGCTTCGTCGGCCTGGGGCAACACGGCCACGGTGCAGGCGCTGCTGTGGACACGGCCCTGCGTTTCGGTGGCGGGCACGCGTTGCACGCGGTGGCCGCCGGACTCGAACTTGAGCCGCGCATACACGTCGTCGCCCTCGATGCGGAACACCACTTCCTTGTAGCCACCGAGGTCGCTCACGCTCTCCGACATCAACTCGCTGCGCCAACCCCGGCGTTCGCAGTGACGCAGGTACATGCGCGCCAGGTCGCCCGCGAACAGCGCCGATTCGTCACCGCCGGTACCGGCGCGGATCTCGATGAAGGCGTTGCGTGAATCGTCGGGGTCGCGCGGCAGCAGCGCGGTCTGCAACTCCAGGTGAAGGCGCACGGTGTCGGCCTGCGCATCAGTGACTTCCTGCTGCGCCATCTCGGCCATCTCGGGGTCGGCCAGCAACTCGCGTGCGGTGGCGAGGTCGCGCTCGCGCTGTTCGAAATGGCGGAAGCGCCCGACCAGACTCTCGACCTCGGCGTGCTCGCGGCTCAAGGCACGATAGCGCTTCATGTCGCTGGCGACGCCGGGGTCGGCTAGGCTGGCGTCGAGCTCGTGCAAGCGCATCGCAAGGCGCTCGAATTGCTGGCGCAAAGAGTCTTTCATGCGGCACCGGGAAGCGGGTGAGGGCCCGAGCGGCCAGACCCGGATCGGGGTCGGTCACTGCGGGGCAGCGGGCTCTGAGGCGAGCGCCGCTAACGCTTCGTATCGTCGGCCACCGGGCGCGCCGCGCTGCGCAGGAACAAGCGCGACACGGTCTGCGCAAGTTGCGAGCGTTGCTCGCCATCGGCGGCGTGCAGTTCGGCCAGCGTGCCGTGCAGCATCTTCTGGGTGAGGCCGCGCGAAAGCGCTTCCAGCACAGCCTCGACATCGTCACCCTTGCCGAGCATCCTGCGTGCGCGCGCCATTTCGGCGTGGCGCCAGTCGTCGGCCTGCGAGTGCAGCGCCTGGATCAGCGGCACGGAGCCGCGCTGGTCGAGCCAGTGCACGAAGCTTTGCACGCCGGTTTCGATGATGGCCTCGGCCTGCTCGACCGCGGCCTGGCGCTTCTCGCTGCCGGTTTGCACAAGCGTGGACAGGTCGTCCACGGTGTAGAGGTAGACGTCCGACAGGCGTGCCACTTCAGGTTCGATGTCGCGCGGCACGGCCAGGTCGACCATGAACATCGGGCGCTTGCGGCGCTGCTTCAACGCGCGCTCGACCGCGCCCAGGCCGATGATGGGTACCGAGCTGGCCGTACAGGAGATCACGATGTCGAACTCGGCCAGACGCGCCGGCAGGTCAGCCAGCCGCATGGCTTCGGCGCCGAAGCGGCCGGCGAGCTTCTCGCCCCGTTCCAGCGTGCGGTTGGCTACCGCCACCGCGCGCGGCTGACGCGCCGCGAAGTGCGTGGCCACGAGCTCGATCATTTCACCCGCGCCGACGAACAACACCTTCGTCTCGCGCAGGTCTTCGAAGAGTTGCGACGCGAGCCGCACCGCCGCGGCCGCCATGCTGATCGAGTGAGCGCCGATCTCGGTCGCGGTGCGTACCTCTTTCGCAACGGCGAAGGAGCGCTGGAACATCTGGTGCAGGCTGCCGCCTAGCGTGCCGGCGGTCTCCGCCTCGCGCACGGCCTGCTTGAACTGGCCGAGGATCTGCGGCTCGCCGAGAACCATCGAATCGAGCCCGCTGGCCACGCGGAATGCATGCCGCGCGGCCTCGCCGCCTTCGAGCACGTAGGAGTGCTCGCGCAGGGTTTGCGGCGGCACCTGACCGACGCCGGCGAGCCATTCGACGGCCGGCGCAACCAGCTCGGGCCGGGCGCCCACATACACTTCGGTGCGGTTGCAGGTGGACACGATGGCGACTTCGCTGACACGTTGCATCCGCTCGCGGAACCCGCGCAGGACCGGCGCCAGTTGCTCGGGTGTGAACGCAAACCGGCCGCGCAGATCCAGCGGCGCGGTGGTGTGGTTCAAGCCCAGGGCAAAAACAGTCATAGTGAATTATAAAATTTTGCGGGACGCGACGCAGTGTCAACCTGTACTGTCACGACTCTATGTCAAGTTTACGTGACAGTGTTGCACTCTCGCCGGCCAGCGTCAACCCGTCTCGGCCCGCCCTGAAAGGAAAACCATTGGGCCCGATCGACGCCATTTGGCACCTGGCCAACTTCTTTGCCCCTGCGCTGGGCGTGGGGCTGTTGGCATCGCTGATCGCAAAGCTGCTTTGGCGCCGCGAACTCAAGGGCGCACCCTGGTTGCGCCTGGGCGCGTGGGCGTCATTGTGCGGCGCCTCGGTGCTGGTCGCCGGACTGGTGGTGTTCGGCCACGACGGCAAGATGGCCACCTACGGCGCGATGGTGCTGGCGTGCGCCGTGGCGCTGTGGTGGGTGGGCTTCCGGCCGCGCCGGCGCTGACGCTGAACCGGGCGCGCTGAGCCGTCAGGCGGTCAACGTCTCGACATCGCGCTGAACCACTTCGCCGCGCAGCGAGTGGGTGTTGACGGCGGTGATGGCCACCTCGACCATGCGCCCGATCAGCCGCGAGTGACCCTTGAAGTTGACCATGCGGTTGCACTCGGTACGGCCAGTCAGCTCCAGCGCGTCCTTGCGTGAGGGGCCTTCGACCAGCACCTTCTGCACCGTGCCCAGACGAGAGTCGCTGATGCTTCGAGCGCTCTGCGTGATCGCCTTCTGCAAGCGGTGCAGGCGGGCCATCTTGTCGACTTGCGGCGTGTCGTCGGCCAGCGCTGCGGCCGGGGTGCCGGGGCGCGGGCTGAACACGAAGCTGAAGCTGTCGTCGAAGCCGACGTCGTCGATCAGCGTCATCATCGCGCCGAAGTCGGCCTCGGTCTCGCCGGGAAAGCCGACGATGAAGTCGCTGGACAGGCTGATGCCCGGCCGCACTGCACGCAGCTTTCTGATCGTGCTCTTGTATTCCACCGCGGTGTAGCCGCGCTTCATCGCCATCAAGATGCGGTCGCTGCCGTGCTGCACCGGCAGGTGCAGGTGGCTCACGAGTTGCGGTACGCGGTCGTACACGTCGACGAGCCGCTGCGTGAACTCGTTTGGGTGACTGGTGGTGTAGCGGATGCGTTCGATGCCGGGAATCTCGGCCACGTACTCGATCAGCAACGCGAAGTCGGCCATGTCGGCCGTGTCGCCCATGGTGCCGCGGTACGCGTTCACGTTCTGGCCGAGCAGCGTCACTTCCCGCACGCCCTGGTCGGCCAGACCTGCCACTTCGTCGAGCACGTCGTCGAACGGCCTCGACACCTCTTCGCCGCGCGTGTACGGAACCACGCAGTAGCTGCAGTATTTCGAGCAACCCTCCATGATCGAGACGAACGCGCTCGCGCCCTCCACGCGGGCCGGTGGCAGGTGGTCGAACTTTTCGATCTCGGGGAAGCTGATGTCCACCTGCGGGCGCTGCTGGCGCGCGCGCTCGTTGAGCATGTCGGGCAGCCGGTGCAGCGTTTGGGGGCCGAACACCAGGTCGACATAAGGCGCGCGAGCGATGATGGCCGCGCCTTCCTGGCTGGCCACGCAGCCGCCCACGCCGATCAGCACGCCGCGGGCCTTCAGGTGCTTGACGCGGCCCAGGTCGCTGAACACCTTCTCCTGAGCCTTCTCGCGTACCGAGCAGGTGTTGAAGAGGATCAGGTCGGCCTCGTCCACATTGTTTGTCGGCTCATAGCCTTGCGCCGCGTGCAGCACGTCGGCCATCTTGCCGGAGTCGTATTCGTTCATCTGGCAGCCGAATGTCTTGATGAAGACCTTCTTGCCGCTGCGCTTGGCGTCGTCCTGCGTGCCGCTCATGGCTTGGTCCAGGTCTGCGCGGTCGGATCGAAGGTCCACGTTCCGGCCTGCTCCGGCGTGGCGGGCCAGGGGCGAACGGCGGCTTCTTCGGGTCGGAGTATCCACACGTCCTTCACCAGGCCGTAGGTGTCCACCGTGTAGTGGACCAGCAGCTTGGCGCCCGACAAGGCGCCCGACATCTGCACCATGTTGTCCTGCCCACGAATGCGCGCGCCGGGAGCCAGCCTGGCCGGTTTGCCGTTGAGCGCGATTTCCGGCGGCTCGCCGATGAGCAAGGTTCCGCGCAGGGCGGTGGCGGGGAAGTTGCGCTGCACCTGGGCGGCAGCGGGGGTGGCAAGGGTCGCGGCCAGAAGGCCCGCGAGGGCCCAGCGGTACATGGTGTTCATCCAGTGGCTGTCGAGTGGGGCGGGCACCGATTATCGCAGCCGCGCAGGCGTAGCATTCCGAGGCGCCACCCCACCGGAGCCCACACCATGTTCGGCATTGCAGACTACCCCGCCTTCGTGGTGGCGATCATCGTGTTCCTGTTGATCCCCGGCCCCGGCAACCTGGCGCTCATCACCTCGACCGGCAAGGGCGGCGTGCGCGGCGGCGTGGCCGCAACGTTCGGCCTGATCGTGGGCGACCAGGTGCTGATGTGGCTGGCGGTGGCCGGTGTGGCAGCACTTCTGTCGGCCTATCCGCCAGCCTTCCACGCGGTGCAATGGCTGGGCGCGGCCTACCTTGCGTGGCTGGGCCTGCGCATGATCCGCGCGAAGCCGGGCGGCGCGCCGGTGCTCGACATCCAGCCGCGCCTGTACTTCAAGCAGGCGTTCATCATCACGCTGCTGAACCCGAAGGCCATCGTGTTCTACATGGCGTTCTTCCCGCTGTTCGTCGACCCGGCTCGCCACCAGGGTGTGCTGACCTTCGGCGTGATGGCCGCCACCATCGCCGCGCTCACACTCGCCTACGGCCTGATCGTTGTGGCGCTCACGCACTTCCTGGCCGAACGGCTGCGCGCCGCGCCGGCGGTGGCGAATGGCTTCCAGAAGATCGCCGGCGTTTTTCTCGTCGGCTTCGGGATCAAGCTGGCGTTGTCGCGCTAAGGCGGCGCCGGTGCGGCGCTAGCCCGGCGCCAGCGCGGCGTTGACAAGGTTGGCCGGCAGCAGCGTGCCGCTCACCTCACCGAGACCGATCCGCGCTGCGCCCGCGCGTTCGCAGTGGCCACGCAGCGTGATCGTGTCGCCATCTTCCATGAACGCGCGTGTCTCGCCGTTCGGCAAGGTGATGCGCTGCTTGCCACCCTGCGACAGCTCCAGCAGCGAGCCGCCTTGCGCAGGCAGCGGCCCCGACAGCGTGCCCGAACCCAGCAGGTCGCCGGGTTGCAGGTTGCAGCCACTGACCGTGTGGTGCGTGATCAGCTGCGCGAGCGTCCAGTAAGCGGCCTCGGCCACGTTCGATTGCGACAAGCGCACCGCCGCCTCGCCCGCATCGCGCATGCGCTGCGTCTGCAGCCACACCGACAACTCGATGTCGAACGCGCCTTGGCTGCGGTTGAATGGCGAGTCGAGGTAAGGCAATGGTTGCGGGTCGCCGGGGGGGCGCGTGAAGGCGCTGCGGTACGGTGCCAGCGCGTCGAGCGTCACGACCCATGGCGACACCGTCGTCGCGAAGTTCTTGGCCAGGAACGGGCCGAGCGGCTGGTACTCCCAGGCTTGCAAGTCGCGCGCCGACCAGTCGTTGAGCAGGCACACGCCGAACAGGTGCGCTTCGGCGTCCACGATGGCAATCGGCTCGCCCAGCGCATTGCCCGGGCCGATCAACACGCCGAGTTCCAACTCGTAGTCCACGCGTTGGCTCGGGGCCAGCAGCGGCGCATCGGCAGTGCCCTTGAGCTGGCCGTGCGGGCGCTTGAACTGCTGGCCGCTCACGCCGATGCTCGATGCGCGGCCGTGGTAGCCGATCGGCACCCACTTGTAATTCGGCAGCAGCGGGTTGTCGGGGCGGAACAAAAGGCCGACGGTCGTGGCGTGGTGGATGCCGGTGTAGAAGTCGGTGTAGTCGCAAATGCGGCAGGGCACGCCCATCAGCGCCTCGGCCTGAGGCAGCAGCGCGGCTTGCAGCAGGGCTTGCTGGTCGCTGCCGGCGCGCAAGGCTTCCGACAAGGCTGCGCGCAAGCTGCTGCGCGCGGCTGCCGGCTCGGCCATCAGCGTGTTCAGGTCACCCAGCGCCAGCGGTGCCAACAGG
>Ga0209724_1000373_pt1 | contig 43984 bp, 21 predicted proteins | sample grotaG_FD_184143 | JGI IMG/M metagenome (GOLD analysis project Ga0209724, IMG submission 184143) | Glacier valley bacterial and archeal communities from Borup Fiord, Nunavut, Canada, to study Microbial Dark Matter (Phase II) -... | ecosystem: Environmental > Aquatic > Freshwater > Ice > Glacier ... | reverse complement strand
TGTTCCTGTTTGTCAGCATCCATCAGCGGCACTCCTCAGATCATAAGGTGATGACGTTCAGCATCATAGAACGATTCTAAGCTGAACTCCTGAGTATTTCTGCTCATTACATAACTGGGATGCACCCCTTAGGGCTTCTTTGTATAATTCCTTTGGTAAGTGTGCCGCTAACGCTCTCAGCGCTTTAGCACGATCGGATTCATCCTGAATGTCTTGTGCAGCACTTAGGGCTTCTTTGTATAATTCCTTTGGTAAGCGTGCTGCTAATGCAATCAGCGCCGTAGCCCGATAGGATTCAGACTGAATGGCTTGTGCGGCACTTAAGGCTTCTTTACAGGCTTCTGGAAAGTGTGCCGCTAACGCAATCAGCGCCAGAGCACGAGAGTAATCATCTTGAGTGTCTTGTGCAGCACTTAGGGCTTCTTTGTATAATTCTGGAAAGTGTGCCGCTAACCCAATCAGAGCATCAGCACGATAGGATTCACCCTGAATGTCTTGTGCAGCACTTGAGGCTTCTTTATAGGCTTCTGGAAAGTATGCCGCTAACCCAATCAGAGCGTTGGCACGAAAGGATTCATGCTGAATGTCTTGTGCGGCACTGAGGGCTTCTTTGTATAGTTCCTTTGGTAAGTGTGCCGCTAACGCAATCAGTACCTTAGTACGATTGTATCCATCCTGAATGGCTTGTGCGGCACTGAGGGCTTCTTTGTATGCTTCTGGAAAGTGTGCCGCTAACGCAATCAGCGCACTAGCACGATGGTAATCGTACTGAATGTCTTGTGCAGCACTGAGGGCTTCTTTGTACAATTTCTGTAGAAAGTGTGCCGCTAACGCAATCAGCGCCTCAGCACGAGAGGATGAATCCTCAATGACTTGTGCAGCACTGAGGGCTTCTTTGTATGCTTCTGGAAAGTGTGCCGCTAACGCAATCAGCGCACTAGCACGATAGTATTTAATCTGAATGACTTGTGCGGCACTGAGGGCTTCTTTGTATGCTTCTGGAAAGTGAGCCGCTAGCCCAATCAGCGCACTAGCACGAGAAGATTCATCCTGAACGTCTTGTGCGGCACTTGAGGCTTCTTTGTATGCTTCTGGAAAGTGTGCCCCTAACGCATTCAGAGCAACACTACGATCTATTTCATCCTGGATGGCTTGTGTGGCACTTAGGGCTTCGCGCCAAATTTTTGCTTGTTGCTCCTCTGGCAAATACTTGATCAAGACTTCTAAATTTTTTGCTCGGTTAGCTGGATTTGGAATTCGTCGCGCATAGGCTAAACCCTTCTCTGGACTCCAACCATAGGGCAGCCCAACTTTAACCAATCCTTCTAACAACTCAGTCGGAATATCCGCTAGGGAGTTTAACGAAGAAAGTATCAGAGCATAGAGACACTGCTTTTCTATCACCTGAGGCAGCGTTGCTTCTGTCCAGTTTTGCTCTGCCAACTTCCATGCCAAAGTGACATCTGCCAAAAAACCAGCCGTGTCTCCTACTTCATCCTTCACCTTAAACCAGGCATTCTTTCCATCTTTCTCTAGGCTCAACAGCGTATGGAGTTCTTCTACCCGATCTGCCTTCACCAAATGTTGAGCCAGATACCGCCGCCCATAAGAGTCAATCTTCTCAAGCTGCACCTCAGCCCAAAGTTTACCTTCAGGGCGGTAATATGCCAGCAAGCGCTGATGTTGTTCTTGCCCAGACAGAAAGTAGCGATTATTTAACTTCTTTTTGCGAATGACTAACTGCCGTTTACCCAGAAAATCCGTCACCGACTGGTGGTAAAGCTCATATAGAGTCTCTTCATCCTCTGATTCAATCTCATCTAGAAACTGCTGCAAGTCAGTCAAACAATCCCAGACCACTGATTCCTCCAGTTTCGTAAATGCCCGAATTTGGCTCTCAGTCAAACTTTCCTGTGCTGCTAACAGCACTCCCATTACGGGCGCATAAACCTTTGACCAATCTTTCTTTCCCAGTTCCACCACACGTCCTAAAGAGCTGTAATACAACTCGTTCAAACCCTGCGGCAACCCGTCTAAGTTGGCGAAACTTTGTTGCCCTAAAGCCACCGCTTCCAACAAAAAGCGAACATATAAGAAGTTCCCTTCTGATTTCTCAATCAGGTTGGTTGTCAAAACTTCTTGATCAAGTGCCTCTGCTTGCAAAGAGTTTTGTAGCGTTTCCTCTTGCCTGAATTTCGCGTCAATATACGCCCTTACATCTTGCTGATTTTTGTCTAGGTTCTCCGGTGCTGAAAGAAATAGCTCTTTATACTCTTCAAGCTTTTCTTTAACTCGACCTTCATTCCGACTAGTCAAAATCAATCGCAGCTTAACGTTGGCAGAAAGTTTTGAAAGCAAACTAACAATCGTACTTTCCCCATCATGGGTAAGCGCTTCATCCAAACTATCCACCAAAATCGTTGCAGGTTGGCTAAACCCTTCTTGCTGAATCTGCCGCAACGGGTTCACTACCACCTGAGTAAATGCTTCCTGCCCCGTCAAGCCTGAAAGCGTCAGATTCTGAATAACGACCCCTTTAATATCGCTATTTTGGGCAGTGCCAACGGTCAAATCAACATTGATATTGGTAGTTTTCTCGCCAACATCCTTTAACGCCAGCCCAAACTCAGGAATACTTGCCGCCAGTTGCAGCGCCAGCGATCGCGCAAACTCTTTCGGGTCTATCCAAACGCTATCTCGTGCCGAACAAAAGTGAACCGCCTGAAGAAATCCTGCCTCAAGTCCTGGATAAGTTGCTGCCCCCTGAGCAAATTGAGCTAAACGAGCCGCGATCGCCGTTTTTCCACTCCCCGGCTCTCCCGTCAGCAAGAAAAAGCGATCGCCGTTTGGATCGTCCAACCAATTCTGAATTGCTTCAAACATCCACTCTCGTCCAGTGAAGTTGAGAGTGCGATCGGCAATGTAATCGCTAAAATCAATGCCTAGTTTTTCGTTCAGCAATGGCATGTCGGCTTTCGGTTAAAGAGCTAAGGTCTGTCAAGCAAGGAGATGGGCAATGTCACGCTTTTCGACGATTAGTTTCTGTATCAGGATGTATTCTCACGCTTCCTCAAGCGGCGATCGGTGTCCGCTGATACTCACGGCTGTTCAGTGAAAGCCTTCAACTGCTTGCGACTGGGAGCAAGGGAGATCGGAAGCAAAAGCAGCTTTGGCAATCAAGTCATTGCATGGGGTCTCTTTTGCGTGCCTCCAGCCCATCAGTATGGCTTTTAGCATAAGAAAACGTCCAGCCTACAAGCTTTGCTTAAGGTTTCCTTCTATACAGCCAAACTTCTGACCTTTTCCCGACTTTTTCCTGACCTTTTCCCGACTGCCAAAATTACGTTGCTAGAGCTAGGCTTGTTTCTGACTTGGACTTTCAGCTAGAAAGCCAACGTATGGAAGGTTTCAGCCAAACAAAAAATTCTCTTTCAGAGAGGGGTGTTATCTAGACAAAACTACGGAAAGGTTCAGCAATGATTTACAATTCTTCACCAGAAAAATACGGAAAACGGGTGAACTTCTAGATATATATCTAGAGTAGAGTGCAATTAAAGGTAGCTGTTTGACCAGCACTGCTAGGCTGCTGGGCTACACCTACACAGCAATTTTGCATACTCAACTGAATCATTTCGACCATTCTGCACTCTCTGCTGGGTTGAGATGCCCTTCTCATCAACTGTTCACCATTGCTCTGCTCTCCAAGTTATGGAGAGCAGGTCGCTCTTTGGTGCTTAGACTGCGCAATTCCCATCCAACCCCCCTTGTGGCAAGGTCGGTTGCAGAGATGCAGCTGGATGCACACCAAGTAAAAATCACTACTTTCAGGAGAAAGCGGGAACGTTATGGCAATACAGAAGCATCCTCAACTTCAGATGAACGATGGCATTGAGATTCCTGAGCTAATGGATCAGGTCGAGGTTCTCCAGCAATGGTTAAAAAACTGGGGAATTCTGCCATCCAATGCCAAAGTCGACGGCAAATTTGGTCCGACAACCAAAGCATCCGTCGAACGCTTTCAAAGCTTACGTCCCGTAGGAAGCGAGTTTGTGCCGGAGGGGCTACAAGTCAGCGGTATCGTAGAGCAAAAAACGTGGGCAGAACTGTTGAAAGTATCTCCCGACGAGATTGAAATACTTCCCAGACCCTCAGTTGAAATACCTTCTAAGGTCGCTGGTTTTGACCTTGACAGGATTCTCCAGGAGGCAGTTTTAAGTGATCTCAGGTCAATTGCTCGTCAAACCGTTCCTCTCATTCTGATGGAGTGCATCGCCAACGGAGTGAGCGATCGCGGACAAATTGCCTACATCCTAGCAACCGCCGAGCACGAATCCCATCTAGGCAATCTGATGACTGAAATTGGCGGTGAAGATTACTTTCATCGTTTATATGATCCCTGGTTGGACGAACAAAGCCCTCCTCAGGTGAATCCTCGTGCCGAAGACCTAGGAAATACAGAGATGGGAGACGGTCCACGCTATAGAGGTCGTGGCTTTGTACAAGTCACAGGTCGGAGAAACTATACCGACTGGTCACAGCGGCTGAGCATTGATTTAGTAGAGCACCCAGAACAAGCGACAATACCCAGAATTGCTGCTAAGACCTTAGTGATTGGTATGCATAAGGGTACTTTTACTGGTGCCAGATTAGGACAGTTCATTGCAGGAGAGACTCAAGACTTTGAAGGTGCTAGAGACATTGTCAACCCCGGTGATAGAGCTAAGGACATCGCCGAGATTGCTCGCTTCTACTACAAGGCTTTGACCTAAGGAACGAGGCTTCAGAAAGCAGTCTGTCAAATCTTTCAGTGACCTAAGGAATAAAACTCGCAATGAAGCTTCAGGATTTTCTCGGTAAAGATACGAAGTTTGGCATGGATGCGATCGCCGCAGACATAGACCTGGCAAAGCAAGTTCAGATTCGCCTCGTCGCCTTAGGGCTGCTAGATCCGCCTGCGAACGGTCAGTTTGGTCCCATTTCCTCAGCCTCGCTCAAGCGGTTTCAGGATCTTGTGCAATGTGGAGAGCCTGGATTTCTCGGACAGATTACCGCTAAGAAGCTAATTGAAACGAAAGCTGAAGACCTACCCAAGCCACCGATTGACCTTAGTAAAAATGATTTGGCTGCTCGGATCATCAAGTATCTGCAAGCAAAGAGCTACTACTTTGCCACAGGCAATAGCGAGTACAACATCCTTTATGTTGAGGGTATGGATGCAGATGGGACGCTTAATGGCGATGAACCCAACGAATTCAATGATCGACGCATGGTGCTAGAGTTCGTGAATGGTATACCCAAAATTGTCGGAAGTTGGGAAGCTACGACAGAACCAGGTAGTCACTATACCTACCACCCTATGAATCCAGACAAAGGTGCAGCCAGAATCAAGTTTGGACAGTACAAAGCCTGGAGAATGGGGATGCATGGTGCGGTACCACACAGAGCTTTGATTCAAGTGGCTCCGATTAGCGTGCATCGAGATTTCAACCAGGATTTTAGCCGAGTCGGCGATTTTGTTGAGACTGGTCTCTTTGAAGTCGACCAACATTGGGGCTATGACTATCCCAGAAACGACATAGCATATGCTAGTGCGGGCTGTCTCGTTGGGCGTACGACCCAAGGCCATCAGGAGTTCTTGGATATCATCGAACAAGATCGGCGCTATTTAGCAACGCCTGTAGGTGCTCCAGTCTACCCTGGAGACCCGAATGAACGAACTTACGTGTTCGCTTCGACCATTATTCCTGGTGATGAGTTGGTAAAGATGTTTCCTGCATAATGCATCGAAGACATAAAGGAGTGAAGCCTGCCTTATTTAGGTGTTTAGGCATGACTTCACTCTTTAATGCTTTGTGCAGTGTAATCAGGTTGGCTCAAATGTTACAGCAGATGGTAAACCAGCGGACTTTTCGGTACAGTTTTGGTTAGACAGTGACGGCTTTATCCAATTGGGGAGCTTCAAGTTTGTGATGTTCGCGATCAATTTTGTTAAAAGCCTCAGTTGGCTACTTTGCCTGACCCTATCAGCGTGCCAATCCGGTGCGCTTGAAACGACCCCAAAGCCAAGCATTACAGCAACTAAACCTGCTTCTCAGCCCGAAGTGACTGCTTTACCGACCACACCACCAGCATCACCACCGATTACTGCTTCACCCAAACAACCTTCAACACCTCAGCCCTCTGCTGTAGCCAGAACGCCTAAACCTAATCCAATCTTTAGACCGATTTTTCCGGCGCTCAAATATCAAACGAAAGTACCGATCTTACTGCCTGGATATGTGCCTGAGGCAGATCAGTCTAATCCAGTATTTGCCATTTTAGAAGCAGGAACCCGCTCAAAATATCAGATTCTGCTGGCGTTTACTGAAGATTGCCAGGGAGGAAATGCTTGCCGTTTGGGAGAAGTTTCAGGCGAAACGATTCCTGCTCCAGCTTCCCCCCTGAAAGGCGAAACGGTTGCCTTGACTGAGAGTAAGACAGGTTACTTTGTTGAATCAAGATGCGGTGCCAATTGCTCAGACTCAACGTTGACCTGGGGGCAAACAGGGCACCGTTATACCGTCGCTATCAAAGCAGGTAGTCAGGCAACGCTGATCAAAATGGCAAATTCTGCGATCGCGAATGGGTCTCTCTAGTGATGACTTACAGCCCCGCCTATCAAGAGAGTTATTTCACTGAAAAAGCCTGAAGCAAATGCTTAAGTTCCTGAAGCAATCAGTTAGGGATGGAAGTGGAAATTGATGACTTTCGCCTATGCAGCCAAACAACACTGGAGATCTGATAATGAACGCTTTAACTAAGATTTTAATTGGCATTATTGCGATCACACATGGGGGCTTCTTAGTCCTAGAAATGTTTCTTTGGTCAACTCCGGCTGTGCAAAGCCAGTTCCAAACCTTCACGTCCGAAGAAATGGTTACCATCCTGGCTGGTAATCAAGGACTTTACAACGGCTTCCTCGCGGCTGGTCTACTCTGGGGCTTGCTGGCTCGGGAGAAATCCATCTCTATCTGGAGTTTCTTTCTAAGCTGCATCGCGATCGCGGGCATATACGGCAGCTTCGGTTTAGGACGACCCACAGCTCTATTGATTCAAACGGTTCCTGCGATTCTGGCTTTGCTGTTGCTGGTTGCCAATCGTAGTATGACCAAGACTGTTACTAGTTAGGGATAAACGGGTTACAGGAATCAATTCGTCGAATTACTTTGATCGGGAGCAATGCTAATGAAGGGGTTACGTCATAAATGGCGGGTATTAATCAGTGGGTTTGCGATCGCGCTGATTACCCTGCTTCAATTCCCAAACTTTGCATACGCTCAGACGAGCGATCCACCTTGCATTCATGGGATGAGGATTGTGGGTGAGCAGTCGATTTACCTATCGCATATGGGTTTGTTCAATAATTCCTGTCATGACTACCAGGGAATTTTTGAGGTGAGCTTCGAGGGGGCAAATAATCCCCAAAAAATCTATCTGGATGCACAGAAGAAAGATGCCAACCAGAATGAGTTCACAATTGAGCCAGTACAAACATTTGTATTGCCTGAATTCGCGTCAGGCAAGCTGACCTCATTCAAGGCAAAGCTTCATAAAGGACAGTACGAGAGAAATATTCCAAGAAATTCAGGGTTATTAGATAGTGATGTGACTGTCAAGCTGAAACGAGTGCTACATTTTCGCCAGTTCAAACCAGGTATTCAACAACTTCCTACATCAGAGTACCTGCTGTTTGGAACGAGTACTGAACAACTTGCAGCTCATTTGATTACTGCACCTCCAGATTTTGATCAGGTTGTAGCAGTGAAAACGCCATTGCCGTTAACGGACGCTGAATTAGCTAGAGCAGTGCGTTTAGTCTTGCCCAATCGCCCAACCCCAAATGCTCAAGCAAATTTGAAGCAGGCACTGAAACCAGGAGATAAGCCAGCCGTGCAGGTTAATGGGCAGCAGCCAAACAAGGCGATCGAGGCAGGAATCCAGTATTTCCTGGAGACAGCAGACTACGAGGCGTAGAAAGTAGCGCGCGAGGGATCATTGCGATCGGGAGCCACAAATAAACCGGTACCGATCAGTAAGCGAGGCGCAATTTCAACACCCTTCACTGCAAAAGTTAAAGTTTTTGAAAATCTGAGGACTCAATTTATGCGTTTAGCACTTTGCAAATGGTTTGCCTTGGTTAGTCTTATTGTCTTTATTGGTCTAACCCAATTCGCAAATCCGACTTATGCCGCAGTTGGTGGTTCTACAGCCAAGCCAAGTAATGATGAAGCTGCTGAAAGAATTACGGTGATTAGCAAAAAGCTGGAAGAGCCAGGATTGCGAGGACAACATTCTAAAGGGCACGGGGTTGTTTGGGCAGAATTCACCGTCGAACCTAGCTTGCCGGACGATCTGAAAGTGGGTGTTTTCAAAGAACCAGGCAAGACTTTTTCCAGTTGGATTCGCTTCTCCAACGCCGCCGATAAAGACGATACCAAAAATGGTCTTCACGGTATGGCAATTAAACTCATGGGAGTAGAAGGGAAAAAGGTCCTAGAGAGTGAACAGGATGAAACAACTCAGGACTTTATTTCAGTTGACCATCCAGTGTTCTTTATTCGCAATGCTCAAGATTTCGCTAGTTTCTTTAGTGTTCTTGCCGAGTCAGATGGTAAACCTCCGCTGAAGTTCTTCTTGCCTGGAGTTAATCCGCTGAAGTGGCATACCCGTGAGTTTCAGATTTTGCTGGCAATGAAACGAAAGAAAATTACCAGTCCTCTGGCAACTGAGTATTGGAGTGCAACGCTCTATCAGCTAGGTTCAAAGGCAATCAAATTCGCTGTGAAGCCTGCTGTTAGCCAACCCGATCAAGCAGTTAGAGCAGTAGGTAAAACAGAAAACTATCTGCATGATGCGATGGTCGAACAGTTAAAGGAGCAGGATGCGACCTTTGATTTTCTCGTCCAGCGCCAGACTGATCCAGTCAAAATGCCGCTTGAAGATGCGACGGTTGAGTGGAGTGAAAAGGAGTCACCTTTCCACAAGGTCGCAACGATTAGAATCCCCCGTCAAGTGTTTGACTCCCCAGAGCAGACAGCGTTTGGAGAGAATCTGTCTTTCAATCCCTGGCACTCTTTACCTGAACATGCTCCCCTTGGCAGCCTAAATCAGGTTCGCAAAGTTATTTATCAAGCACTCTCAGAACAGCGGCATCAATATAACAAAGTTGCTGTTAAAGAGCCGACCCTGCAATCGCTGACCCCGGTTTTACTGAGTCCAAGCGATCGCTCTTCGTGATATGAGGCAAGGTGCGATCGCCTCTTTTCCGTCCCAATGTTCAGTCTTCCTTAAGAATGGGAACTCTAAGGATGACTCAGTGTTATCACTGAGAATCCCTGTTGGAAGAGGGATGGGCGATCGCCAATCAAGCTGCCGCAAACTGGCGAAGTGCTTATTAGAGTAGCCGTGAGGCAAAGCTCCGATTATGCAGCAAGCGTAAGAATCATCTAGCAAACCAAAAGGACTTAATAGAATGACCGAACTACCGTCTCTCCCCAACCTCCAAGAAACAGATGAGCTTTTGAGTGATTTGTTTCAAGAGGTCAAGAAAAAAGAAGCATTTATGGGTGGCGGCACTGAGCTTACAGTAGGTGCTGCTGCTATTGATCAATTGTTTCAAACTAAAGTTCGCTTTGGTAATCCTCGGGACAGGCTCATAAGTTTAACTGAAGAAACCTTTAAGCAAAGCGGTACTGAGCTGAGCGATATTTATCAGCAGCAGATGCGTGAACAATACGACTTCTACTACATGACTGTTCCGGTTGATTTGCTTCCTGAGCCTGGTGCTCAATTCTTACGATTAACTTGCCAACTAGACTTTGGTCCCAAAGGAAGCACAGAGCCGATCGTTCAAACTATTTTTCCAACACAGAAGTGGCGAGAGGTTATGAACCTGGGCGTTGGGATGGATGTTGGGCTTGACGGTAGCCTGGATTGGAATGCTGGTGTTGATTCGTCTCAACTTGCCCAAATTGCTAATCTTCTCCCAGGTGAGCTGAAAGCGAAGGCAGCCAATAAGAATGAGTTTAAGGGATTTGTTGCTGTCCCGGCTTATAAGTATGAACTTGGTAAGTCTGAAATTACTGCTTTAGGAGAGGGTAATTCCGTCTGCTATTGGCGAATTCAAGACCAAGAGTTACAGAAGATGGGAACGGTTAAATTTGCGATCGTCTTCAAGGTTCCTAAAGGTACTGATTCTTTGACTTTACGGGGTGTTGCTTGGGCAGAACCCAATATGAGTTGGCTAACCGCTGATGTGCGCGATGTGCTGTCGGAACTATCGGATCGGTTTAAACAACTCTTTAAGCGCAAAGATGAGGCTGCTAGCCAACTGGCTCGTAGCGCAGCAGAAGAGTGGACATTAGCTCTGCCAAAACCAGCAGCTAACTAAAGCAGTGCCATTAACAAAAATAGGTCTAGAAAGTTCTGAAATTTTGAGGTAATAAGCTCGTGAACAAGGGATACCATACTTATCGAATTCAAATTGTCAGCCGTGAGCCTGGACGTGTGAAGGTTGAGAAACGGAATTCTCAAAACCAGTCCTTACCGGATATTCCTTTTACTGACCTTCGTTATTCAGAAAAGCTTGATGCTATTACAGCACTGGTTAAAAAGGCACAAGGCAATCAACTCAATAAAGCAGAGCAGATTAAAGAATTAGGGGAAACCTTATTCGATACTTTGTTTGATGAGAAACTGTCCGAGGACTTTCTTAGCTTCTATGACAAAATTGTCCAGCAGGAGAAACAGTTTCTCAGAATTGAGCTGGACATTGATGAGCAGATCATGCCTGATGTGGCAGCTCTACCCTGGGAGTTTATGTGTACTCCTGCACGGCTTAATCGTGATATCTGGTTAGGAACTGATCCTAAACTTATTTTTTCTCGTCACAGATCGCAATGGTCTGAACAAGTCAGTATTGGATTAGAGAAAGGTGAGAAGCTAAGAATTGCTTTAGTGGTGTCTGATCCTCCAGATTTAGAGGAATTCGACTATCAGCCTCTACAAAACCTACTGGAAGCACTTTCAAATAGTCATGCGGAGCAAATTGAGTTACTACCAATTGTGACTCAAGCCGATCGTAAGTCTATAAATGAAACTTTAGAGAAGAAGCCTCATATCCTTCACTTTATTGGACATGGACAATTAGAAGATGAGCAGGGTCAAGAGGTTGGACAGATTGCTTTAGTTGATAAAGAGGTTGAGCAAGCAGATTGGGTGAATGCTGATGAATTCAGCAGATTATTGGCTCAGCATCGTCCTGGTATTGTGGTGCTGCAAGCCTGTGAAGGTGGAGCAATCTCATCATCTCAAGCCTTTGCTGGGGTTGCCTCTAAGATTGTGCAACAAAATATTCCAGTAGTTATTGCGATGCAGTATCTGGTTCGCATCAACATTGCCAATAAATTCACAGGCTGCTTTTATGAACAACTTTCAAAAGGCTATCCAGTAGATATTGCTGCACAATTAGGGCGGTTGGCGATTGCACTAGAGCCTCCACAGTATAAGAAGCGTGATTTTGCTACTCCTGTTCTTTTCATGCGAGGGCAGGATGGCTACTTGTTCCAAGAATCTGGAGTTGAAATTGAACCCGTGACCCCAGAAAAAATTATGCAAGTAGTAGCCAATATACGGGTCAAGATCCTTCAAGGTGGAAACTTAACTGGAATTGATGTGACTAACAGTCCTCCTACAAATGGAAGTTTTGAAAGCAATGTTAATGTTGATCAGGCAACGGATGCGAATATTACAGGGTTCAAGATGTAACGAGAGCTAGCAGCGATCGCTCCCCTCTTCCCATTCATTCCACCCAATTCGCATTGAGACAATCCCATAACAACTCGCCTGTCTGCGATCGCCTTAACCTCCGACATTGCCAGACTCACCGAGAACTTTACGGGTCGGCAATGGGTATTTGATGACGTTGATCGCTGGCTATAGGAGCCTGAGGAACGGTTCTTCATCTTGACCGGGGAATCAGGGGTGGGGAAGAGTGCGATCGCCCTGCACCTTCACTAACCTTATACAAATCTCTCTCACTGAAGTCAGCCATGCCATTTCTCAACCCTACCTTAGGAATTGACTTCTCAGATTACATTGCTGATCGCACGATCAACTTCGTTGGACGAAAGTGGGTGTTTGAGGCAATTCAGAGTTGGTTAACTGAGCCAAAGGGCGATCGCTTTTTTCTGCTGATAGGGGAACCGGGAAGTGGGAAGACAGCAATTGCTGGTCAAGTATGCCAACGCAGACTGAATCAACAAGCAATCTCTAAAAACTCAATTGCCAATTTTCCGAATGCTGCTCATTTCTGTTCTGCTTCCCGAAGTACCTGGGTTGACCCAAAGAATTTTTCCGAGTCAATTGCTTTACAACTGTCTCAAATCTCTGAGTACGCTGAGGCATTGCTAAATATTGGGGAAAAAGAGGTTAATATTCGCGTTGAGCAAAACCTGGGCACAGTCAAGGACAGCACCGTTCAAGGGGTAGTCGTCAATAACCTCGATGTATCAGGACTCAGGAGTGGTCAGGAAGCATTCAATCGAGTGGTGCTAGACCCACTGAACACTATCTACGGCAATGGTTTTGATAAGCCTATTACCATTCTGGTGGACAGTTTGGATGAGGCATTAACGTTTGAAGGAGAGAAAACCATTGTTGATTTGCTCTCAGCAGTACAAGACTTGCCTGAACAGGTGCGTTTCTTGCTGACTTCTCGCCCCAAGATAGAAGCTTTAGAACCCCTGCAAGATCGAGCAGTAGTGTATTCCCTGACAATGGGTGAGGGATTACAGCATAGCCAGGAGGATGTCAATCAGTATGTCTGGCAAGCATTGAAGCAGCAGCCAGGACTGATAGCGCAACTCGCCCCCGATTTGTCTCAAGGCAACTTTGTCACTACAGTTAGTGCGAAGAGCGATGGCAACTTTCTCTACATCACCTATCTGCTGAAAATGCTTGCCCAAGGGCACTTAGAAATAACTAAGACCACGTTGGAGCAGTTGCCAAATGGTTTAGATGGTATCTATCGGGAATTTCTGTATCGTTTGGTTGGCAAAGACAAGAAAACTTGGCGGAGGCAATATGCTCCCATCTTGGGAATATTAGCGATCGCTCAAGAGGCGTTGACTAAGGAACAATTAGCTGGATTTACAGAGATGAGTAAATCTGAAGTTGCAGGAGTGCTGGGAGAACTCCAACAGTTTTTAGACGTAGATGAATCTTTGCCTGCAAGCCAACGTACTTACGCTATCTATCACCGTTCTTTGGCAAATTTTTTGCAAGATGAAGATCGAGCGGGGAGCTACTGGTGTGATGCACAAGAACAGCATCAAAGGATAGTAGATTACTACCGAGCAGGGGCTAAATCATGGTGGGAAAGAGATTGGACAAGCATCAAGGATGATTATGCTTTTCGTTACCTGCCATATCACCTGAAACAAGCTGGACAGCATCAAGAGCTATGTAAATTATTAACTAGTACTGCGAATTGGATGCACGCTAAATTCACTCAACATGGCAGTGATGAAGGATATGTCACGGATTTAGAACTTGCATTGAATGCTTTCGACAACCCAAGACTATCCGAGCAAGTAACACAACTAGTCCAGCTTCACGCAGCACGGCAGGTTATCTATCACCGAGCAAGTCGCTATAACGATACCGATCTAAAGACTCTTGTCTGGTTAGGTGGTGAAGCGAAAGCTATACAACATGCTCGCCTACGTCCCAATGGTTCACAAAGGTTTGAGAGTTTTTGGGCAATTTACAATACACAACAAGCTAAAGGTCAGCCTCCCAATTCAGTGCTACTGAGGGAGATGTGGGAACAAGCTCAGTCGATTGACTCTGGAGAGACTCGGATAGCAGCATTTGGGAAGATAGCGACTGCTTTATCTCAAATAGGACATCTGCCGGAAGTTATGGCAATAATGACTGAAACTACACAGACTCTAAAAAAACTAAAGCCTAACCTAATCAAAGCTGCACTCGAATCTATTCATACTACAAAGGGGTATTGGCAAGGGTTGGAAGCAGTCAGGGAATTTGTTACTGTTTTGCTTAAGCTAAGACTGTTTACCGAAGCGGAGGAAGTTGTTCAGGCTATCACGGATGATGGTGAGCGAGTAAGTGCATTCAGTCGGTTAGCCATTGCTCTAGCTCAAGCAGGACAGTTCGCTAAAGCTGAGCAGATTGCTAAAACTATTCAAGAAAATCGAATCCAAGCAGAAGCATTCAGCCAGTTAGCTATTGCTCTAGCCCAAGCAGGACAGTTCGCTAAAGCTGAGCAGATTGCTAAAACTATTCAAGAAAATCGAATCCAAGCAGAAGCATTCAGCCAGTTAGCTATTGCTCTAGCCCAAGCAGGACAGTTCGCTAAAGCTAAAAAACTTATTTCAAATATTTATTCTAATGAACATCAAGTTGAAGCATTAAGTCAACTAGCAACCGCCCTAATCAAAGAAGAACAGCAGTCCGAAGCAGTAGAAGCATTTGCCGAAGCAAGAGAGATTGCTCAAACTATTGAAAACTACAAGGCTCGAATTGAGGCATTGAGCAAATTAGCAACTGCTCTAGCTTATGTGGAGCAGAAGCCTGAAGCAGTAAAAATTTTCGCTGAAGCAAGAGAAACGGCGCAGATTATTGAAGACTCTAGAGAACGAGATAAGATATTACGTCAACTAGCTGCTGCCTTGGCTGAAGTAAAATATTTCACTGACGCCGAGCAAGTAGCTCAAACTGTCGAAGATTATCGAGACAGAGCTGAGACATTAAGACAGCTAGCAGTCGTACTAGCTCAAGCAGGACAGCAAACTAATGCTTTGACAACCTTTACTGAAGCTGGGGAAATAGACCAAGCTATTGAAAGCAGCAGAAGTCAGACTAAGGCGTTGAGACAATTAGCATTTGCCCTAGCCCAAGTTGGACAATTCAAGAAAGCTGAACGAGTCGCTTTAGTTATTCGAAACGTTGAGGATCAGGCATTCGCACTTAATGATTTAGCAATTGCCCTACTTCAAATAGGACAGCAATTTGAAGCTGTAACCCTTCTATTAAAAGCTGAAGAAATTGCCCGTAATAACAAATCTAATAATGCCCTAAGATTCTTGACTCGTAGCCTAGCCAAGGTAGAAAATTTTGCTGAAGCTGAACAAGCAGCTTTTGCTATCAGTTTTCTTGTAAGTCGTTCTGAAGCATTGAGGGAGCTGGTTGTTGCCTTAGCTCAGATAGAACAGTTCGCCGAAGCCGAACGAGTAGCTCGCTCTATTGAAGCTCCTGGTAGCCAAGCATCAGCCTTAAAAGAGCTTATAAGCGCGCTAGTTCATGCGGGGCAGTTCGCCGAAGCCGAACGAGTAGCTCGCTCTATTGAAGTCCCTAGAATTCGAGGGTTAACCTTGAAGGGGCTTGCTATTGCCTTAGCTAAAGCCGGACGATTTACAGATGCTGAGCAGGTGGCTCAATCTATTGAGGATACTGAGATTCAATCCGAAACAGTTACAGACGTAGTTCAGATTAGACAGACAGTTGAAGTTGGGAAAGGCTTAACTGAGAGTGACAGATTTGCTCAGAATCTCAAGTTGGAAGAAAGACAACCAGATGTGCTAGAGCATTCACCTGTTACTACAACCCAAACCATAAATTTTGAAGAAGCTCTTATAACAATTGGTTTGCTAGAGTTGAACGAATTTTTAGCTGTATTACCAGAGTGGACATCTGATTTTGAAAAAGTTGAATTAGGGCTGTCAGTAACAGTTTTATCGGAGGCAGTACGGATTGCTGGGTGGGTGCATCCAGATTGGCGAAAACTATCAGAGCTTTTGAATACTCAGGCGGGTTGAAGAGGTTTACTGGTCACAGTACAAGCTGCTAATTCTCCAGACAACACTCATCGCTGAAGACATTTATAGCAAGGAACGATGACTGAAACTGTTGCAACTCAATTAAAAACGATTGCCTTCAATCTCCAACAACTCACTGAAGACTTCACAGGTCGATCGCACGTCCTCACCAAAATAGACGACTGGCTACAGCAAAAAGACCAGCGGTTTTTCGTTCTGGCTGGAGAACCGGGAGTAGGGAAAAGTACGATCGCGGCTCACCTGCTCCAAACCCGCAAAGACATCGCTGCTCACCATTTTTGCCAATTGGGAGTTGAGGAAAGCGTTCGTCCTGGTCGGGTGTTGCGATCGCTGGCGGCTCAACTAGATAAGGCTTTTTCTTACTACAGCGAAGCGTTATTTAACACCATTAAGTCAACGCTGTCTGGGGAAGCTCAGATCAATATTGACAAGATTGAAGACCTTGAGGATGAGATTCAGAGCACAGTCAAGCAATTCAAAATTAATCACGTCAATACAAGTGATATCGCCAATGAGTTAGATATTCTGATCCGCGCACCCCTGGCAGCATTGCCTAAGCTGTATCAGAAACATGGGAAAGAACCACCTGAATTAGCCATCATCTTGATCGATGGTTTGGATGTGGCGGTGACGATGGAAGCAGGGGTTCAAGAAGATGAGGATCTAGCAACGTTATTTGCTGCCTTGTCGGAAGATGAAAGTTTGCCCTCCTGGGTGCGCTTTTTGTTCACCACTCGTCCCGATCGCCGCGTCTTGCGAGAATTTGAGCCACTCAAGCCCTATCTGCTCGGCGAAAGGTCAGAGGAGAATCTGGCAGATATTCACCAGTATGTGAATCAGCGCATGGCAGCGACCGCATTACAACAGCAGGTGGCAGCGACTTCGGTGGAGGCTCAAGGTTGGGTGGCGCAGTTGACAGCGCGATCTCAGGGCAATTTCCGCTATATCAAGAGCCTGCTGGATAAACTGGAAGCGGGACGCTGCTCGTTGAACGCTCTTTCTGCTCTACCGCTAGAGATGCAGGAATGTTACGCCAAGGATTTTGCTCAACGCTTTCCTGAGGGTGAGTGGAGCGATCGCCACGACCAAATTCTGAAAACCCTGGCAGAAGCAGAACACCCGTTGACAGAAGATGAATTGGCAACGCTGACTAAAATGCTTCCCCGGCAGTTGCGACAAGATTTGTGGGCGTTGCGACAGTTTTTGGATGTGGAACTGGTTCAATTTTGTTCGATTTGGGAGAAAAAAGAAGAGCACTATGAGACCTATGAAACCTTCACTATTTTTCACGACTCGTTAAAGGCGTACCTGACCCAGCGATCGCCCGTTGCCATCCATTCCTGAAAGTCCACCCCTTAAACCGAGAGTAGCGTTTATGTCCACCTCCTATTTGAACCGTTTGGGCGCGATCGACTTTAGCCGCACCATTGAGCGTTTGGCGGAAGGGTTTACGGGGCGCGAGTGGCTATTCGACAAGCTGGACAACTGGCTGCAACAGGAAGATGAGGAGAAGTTTTACCTGTTGACCGGAGAACCGGGAGTGGGGAAGAGTGCGATCGCGGCTCGGCTTACCCAACGATGGGCGGATGACGAACCTGTAGAGAGCTGCCTTGCTGCCTATCACTTAGAGAGCTGCCTTGCTGCCTATCACTTCTGTCGGGCTGGGGATGTGGAAACGGTGAGACCAGGGCGAGTGTTGCGATCGCTAGCAACTCAGCTTGGCAAGACGCTGCCCCACTATGGCGAGGCGCTGAAAGAAGTGCTTGACCAGGTGCATGTGCGAATCGATGTCAATATCAACATTGACAGGCTCAGCAATAGCCAGGTGACGGGCATCTACGTCGAGAACCTGAAAGAGCTTGACCCCAGAGAAGAGTTTCGACTGCTAATTCAGGCTCCGTTGGCAGAGTTAGCGAAGATTTATGCCAAACCTGGGAATACGCCCCCAAGGCTAAAGGTCTTTTTAATCGATTCGCTGGATGAGGCGGCGACGACCACAGGTCAGGAGAATATGGTGACGCTACTGTCATCGCTGTATCAAGCGCGGGAAACTCTGCCGCCCTGGGTACGGTTTCTGCTTACCGCCCGCCCCGATCGATCTGTGCTGAATCAGTTTCTCCCACTCCAATCTCAGAGGATAGAAGAATTGGAGGACAATAATTTAAGTGACATTCAACGCTATGTTCAGGGACGAGTTGATGAACAGCTTCGAGAGGAGCGATCGACTCCTGAGCCTCAAACCAGCAATGCGATCGTCACTAACCCAAAATCGTTGCAGCAACGGTTAGCAGAAGCTGAGCTTACTGCCGAAAAGCTGGTGGGCGAAGTCAAGGAGCTTTCGCATGGGAATTTTCTGTATACCAAGCTGTTGCTCAACAGCATTGCCTCTGGAGAGCAGTCGATCAAGAATTTGTCTGCTCTACCTAAAGATCTCAATGAGATTTATCACCGCATCTTGCGCTATCGTTGCTCGTTTCGGGGATGGTTAAAGCGGTATCAACCCATTCTGGGAACGCTGAGTGTGACTCAAGAACCCGTCAGTCAAACGCAGTTGAGCAAGTTTATCGGAATTGGTGCAGATGAATTAGCAAAGGATCTCGATGTTTTTCGACAGTTTTTAGATGAGTCAAAGGATGAGCAGGGACAACCACTCTACACAATTTTCCATCAATCCCTACGAGAGTACTTGCTGGATCGAAACCACAATCATGATTTTTGGTGTGATGCTAGAGAACAGCATCATGTCATCATTGATTGCTTTGAGAAAGAGTCTGAAGGTTGGCAAAATTTGAGGGCGATCGATCTCTATGGTTTGCGACATCTGGCACAGCACTTGGTAAGAGCAACTCAGGTAGATAAGTTGCATCAGCTATTGAGCCGAGAAAAGGACGGACGAAATGCTTGGTTTGATGCAAAAGATGGTGTTGCAGAGACAGCAGGTTTTCTAACGGACGTGGAACTGGCATGGTCTCAAGCAGATGAGGCATATGATAACGAACCAAGGAGAAGTATTGGATTGCAGTGCCGCTATGCCTTAATTAAAACTTCTATTAATACTTTGGCAGGGATTCCAAAAGAGCTAATGGTATCCCTCGTCAAACATAAATATTGGAAGCATGCCCAAGCTCTGGACTACATTCGTCAAATTCCAGACCCAGGAGCAAGATGTGAGAGCCTAATGAAATTAGTCCAGCAATTGCTAGATCGAGAATTATTAAAAAATCAGGCCTTGCAATTGGCACTAGAAGCAAGCCAAGCCGTTGAGAATGAACAGCATCGTGTTGAGCTCTTGACAGCACTAGTAGACAAACTGACTCCAAATTTACTTTCCAAAGCGCTAGATGCCGCACTAGCAGTCAAGGATGAGTCCTATCGTACTGCTGCATTGATGGCGTTAGCAAACAGACTGCCTGAAGCACTGTCCCAAGCGCTAGAAGCAGCACTAATTATTCAGAATGCGTATAATCGTGCCCAGGCATTGGCAAAACTGGCATACATGCTGATGCCTGAGCTCCTCCCCAAAGTCCTCGAAGCCGCACTAGCTTTTCAACATGAGGACTGTCGTGCTCAGTTATTGATGGCATTAGCAACTAGACTGCCCGATCTCCTCCCCAAAGCTCTTGAATCCGCACTAGCGATTCCGGACGAGTACTATCGTGCTCTGTCCTTAACGGCACTGGCAGATAAACTGTCTCCAGAGCTACTGCCCCAAGCACTAGCAGCCGCACTAGCGATTCAGCATAAGCACGGACGCACTAAGGTATTGACGGCTCTAGTAGGTAAATGCCCTGAAGCATTTCCCCAAGCGCTAGAAGCAGCGCTCGTGTTTGATTCTGAGTACGAGCGTGTTGAGGCATTAACGGCAATAGTAGATAAATGTCCTGATGCGCTGCCCCAAGCACTAGAGGCTGCCCTTGCCATTCGGAATGAATACGATCGTGCTAAGGCATTAGTGACATTGGCAGGGTCTATGCCTGAAGTTCTGCCTCAAGCGCTCGAGGCTGCCCTTGCCATTCAGGATGTGAGCTACCGTGCTGAGATATTAACGGCACTGGTGGGTAAATGTCCTGAAGCATTTCCCCAAGCGCTGCAAGCGGCCCAAGCGATTCAGCTTGAGAACTTTCGTGCTGAGGCATTGAGGGCATTAGCAGATGAACTGCCTCTAGAGCTGCTACCACAGGCGCTAGAGGCTGCCCTTACCATTCAGGATGAGTACCATCGTGTTTGGGTATTAATTGCACTGGTAGACAAACTACCTGAGGTTCTGCCTAAAGCACTACAAGCCGCACTAACCATTAAGGGCGATCACGATCGTGCTGGGATATTAACGGCACTGGTAGATAAATGTCCTGAAGTGCTGCCCCAAGCGCTACAAGCAGCCCAAGCGATTCGGGATGAGGACTTGTGTACCCAAGTATTGGTGGCATTGACAGACAAATTGACTCCAGAGCTACTGTCCCAAGCACTAGCAATTACACTGGCAATTCCGCGTGAATATGATCGTGCTGAGGCATTGAGGGCATTAGCAGGCAAACTAACTCCAGAGCTACTACCCCAAGCACTAGCAGTCACACTGGCAATTCGGATGGAGTGTGATCGTGCCGAAGTATTTGAAGTATTAGTGGTGTTGGCAGACAAACTGACTCCAGAGCTACTACCTCAAGCGCTAGAGGCTACACTTGCACTTGAGGTTGAGTACGATCGTATTCGCGCATTAACTGCACTAGCAGACAAACTACCTGAGGCTTTGCCTCAAGCACTAGCAGTCGTAATGGTGATTGAGAATGAGCATAATCGTGCCCAAGCATTGGTGGCGTTAGCAGACAAACTGACTCCAGAGCTACTACCCCAAGCACTAGCAGTCGCACTGGACATTCAAGATGAGGAGTCCCGCGTTTGGGTACTGGTGGCGTTAGCAGATAAACTGACTCCAGAGCTACTGCCCCAAGCACTAGCAGCAGCACTGGACATTCAGCAAGCGTATCATCGTGTTCGCGCATTAACTGCACTAGCAGACAAACTACCTGAGGCTTTGCCCCAAGCGCTAGCAATTACACTGGCGATTCAGGATGAGTATCATCGTGCTCAAGCATTAAAGATACTGGCAGATAAGCTAACTCCAGAGCTACTGCCTCAAGCGCTAGCAGCAGTACTAGACATTCAGCAAGAGTATCATCGTGCCCAAGTGTTGGCGGCGTTAGCAAACAAACTAACTCCAGAACTACTACCCCAAATGCTAAAAGCCACACTTGCACTTCATCATGAGATCTGTCGTGCTGAGGCATTAACTGCACTAGCAGACAAACTACCTGAAGTACTGCCTCAAGCACTAGAAGCCGTACTTGCCATTCAGACTCAGCGCGATCGTGCTTGGGCTCTGAGAGCAGTGGTAAACAAACTGACTCCAGAACTACTGCCCCAAGCGCTAGAAGCTACACTTGCACTTGAGGATAAGGATGAATTTCATCAGACGTTGAAAGCACTGGCTCACTCTCTCATCAATACTTCAAATCGCTTTAATCTTTGGAAAGACTTATTGCATTTTCTCTCCTGTCGAACTCGACCTGCTTTGCTCAGAGACATAGCCGCTCTAGCACCTGTAATTTTCACTTTAGGTGATCAGGCTGGTGCTGCAGAAACGGCTCAAGCCATTCAACAGGTAGCGAAGTGGTGGCCTTAGACTAAATACTGACATCGTTCACACCTCGGTGGAACAATAAACTAAAGCCCAGAATCAATATGTCAAGTTTTGCCCAAGAGCATACCTTCAACTTCACAGGTCGCGAATGGGTCTTTCAGTCAATTCACCAATGGCTCTCTGATCCCAACGGCTCTCGTTACTTTTTATTAACGGGTGAACCAGGTGCAGGCAAAACCGCCATCAGCGATCGCCTCACCCAATTCTCCTCCAGTCCAGAACCCATACACCCAAACCTACTCCCTGGCTTTCTCAGCGCCACTCACCACTGTTCTGCCCGCGATAGCACCACCATTGATCCTAAAACCTTTGCGCGGTCGATCGCCCTGCAGCTCGCGTATCACATTCCTCCTTTCGCCCAAGCCCTCAAAGACATCGGTGAAAAGCAAGTCAATATCCACGTTGATCTAAGCATTGGAGCAGCTAACGACAGCACCATCCAAGCCGTCGTCATCCAAAACCTCAATCTTGCAGGCGTGATGACTGCCCAAGAAGCCTTTAATGAGGTCGTCTTGCAGCCGCTCCACACCCTCCATCAAACCGAATTTGACCAGCCCATCACCATTCTGGTAGATGCCTTAGACGAAGCACTGACGCACAGCGACGATCGCACCATTGTAGATCTACTCTCCAGCCTGGAACATCTGCCACCTCAGGTTCGCTTCATCCTGACCAGTCGTAAAGTCGCCCAAGTGGAAAACCGCTTTGTCCATGCTGAAGAACTCAACCTTTCCGCCCTGGAATTCCATGTTCAGAATCAGGCTGATCTCCACACCTATATTCAAACCCGCTGCTCCTCAAACACTCCACTCTCAACCCATCTGTCAGATTTAGAACCCCACCGACAGACAATCGCCATCGACCAGATCACCCAAAAAGCAGAAGGGAATTTTCTGTACGTCCGGTTTTTGCTAGACGAGATCGAGCAGGGCAAGCGATCGCTCACCGCTCTAGAAGGACTCCCCGAAGGCTTAGATGGCTTGTACTACGAATCGTTGGCACGAGTCATTAAGCTGGGCAAGCAAGATTGGCACACCACCTATGCCCCGCTTATTGGCATACTCTCTGTTGCCCGTACTAGCCTTACCCCGTCGCACCTCCAAGCCTTCACCCAACAATCAGAATCGACCCTATGGCACTGCCTCGGCGATCTCCGAGAATTTCTGGAAGCGCTTGAACCCCAAACAATAGCCGCTCCAGAACCCAGCTACAGGCTCTATCACCAATCCATGATGGATTTCTTGAGGAAGCGATCGTTTAAACTGGGTAAGCACACCCGCCACAATCCCTACTACCTCCCCGCGCAAGAATCCCATCAGCGCATTGCTGCTCACTATTGGCAACCATCCCAGCCGTTAGAAGCCCTCGCTTGGCATCATCTAGACAGCTATGCCTACTATCATTTGGCGGTTCACCTGCTGGAGAGCGATCGCAAAGATGACCTTTGTACACTGCTCACAAGTTCCCCCAGGTGGATGGAAGCTAAATTCATCCACTGCAATGGCGATGCTTCCCATACTGCCGACCTGGATTTAGCAATTAATCGCTTCTCCGATCCACTGACAGTCTACCAACTCCTTGCCCTCATCAAACTCCATACAGCACGCCAAGTAGTGGGTCAACGGGTCAATCGTTATGACGACATTGATCTGAGAATGCTAGTCTGGCTGGGGCGAGAAGCTGAAGCCTTAAACTATGCCCGCCTACGGACGAATGCTCAGAAGCGTTTTTGGGGGCTATTCATCCTGCATAAACTCTTCTCTCAAAGCGATTGGTCTTGTCCTGATCTACTGCACGAGCTTCAAGAAGCGGCTTACGCTATCGAGTCACTCCAAGAGCGAGTATCGGCATTGGGAGCAGTCGCCTATGCCCTAGTTCAGGCAAAACGCAGGGCGGAAGCAGAAGCAATCTTTGCCGAAGCCCAGCAGTTTGCACGCCAGGTTGAGCATCAAAGTCAGCAAACGTGGGCTTTAAAAGAACTGGTCGTACCCTTCGCTCATGCAGGTTATTTCTCAGAAGCCGAAGTCGTTGCACGCACCCTGGAAAACCCTAAATGGCAAGCCTGGAGTCTGGCAGCATTGGGCGCATCGCTAGCGCAAGCCAACCAACCAGTCAAAGCACAAGCACTTTTTGCAGAGTCCCAAGCACAAGCACTGACGTTGTCCAATGATCACGAACAGGCATGGTTACTCAAGGCGATCGTTGGCGCACTCATCGAAGCCAATGATCTTGATGCAGCAGAAGCGGTTGCCCAGCTTATTCGCGATTCCCAGAAGCGGGCTGAAGCTCTGAGCGAACTGGGTACTGCTTTCGTAAAAGCAGCATTGGAAACTAGAGCAAACGCCATGTTCACCGAAGCAGAAACCCTAGGACGCTCTATTGACTATGACTTTCAGCAAGGAGAAGCCCTGCAAGTTTTAGCCAAGGCACTCGCTCAAGCAAAGCACTACTCAGAAGCGGAAAGGATTGCTGTGACAATTAAGATTGATTGGGCAAGGACTGAGGCATTAGCAAATTTAGCAGATGCATTTGCTCAAGACGAGCATCCCGCCGAAGCTGTGAGAATTGCCGAAATGATTCAAGGTAGCCGAGGTCACACTTCACTAAGAGTTCTAGCGCTAGTACATGCTAAAACGGGTAACCTGACAGCCGCGATCCAGTTTTTTCAGGAAGCCAGGCTGATCGCTCCAGTGATTGAAGATGGCGAAATACCCGTCTTTGCCATGACAATTTTGGCAATAATCTTGAAAAAAGCTGGTCATGAAACGCAGGCAGGGCAACTATTTCAAGAGGCATTAGCAGCAGCAAAGTCAATGAGCGAGACTCTAGAGCAAGCATCTGCGCTGAGGAAGGTAGTAGAAGATTTAGCTCAGCGTCAATTTTTCCTAGAGGCTCAAACGTTTGCTCAGGCTATTGAAATCTCATTAGAGCGTGCCTGGGCACTGCAAGCAATCGCCATCGCATATGCTCAAAGTGATTGCCAAACAGAGGCACTCAGAATTTTTATAGAAATTGAAGCATTAGCAGAAAGTGTCAAAGACAATCAGCATGAGGATTTTGCCCTGGGGCACAAAGCTCAGGTACTGGAGGAGTTAGCTAAAGCACTGTCCCAAGTAGGATACTTTGCAGAAGCCGCAAGAGTTGCCTGGAAAATTGAGACGTGTTGGCAGCAGAGCAGGGTCTTAGCAGAACTATCTAGAGCGCTGGCTCAAGCTAGACAATTTTCAGAAGCTGAGCGCATTGCACGAGCCATAACCGACACAGATTGGAAGCGAGTAGAAGCACTATGTGTGATCGCTGTAGCCTCGACTCGTGCTGGAGATGAAGCGACAGCAGCAGCACTCCTTACAGAAGCCACGCAGCTGGCCGAGTCACTTGAAGACCCCGCATGGAAACCATGGGCATTACAGGCAGTAGCAATAGCGTTCATTCAAACTGGACAATTTGCAAAGGCTGAGGCGATTGCTCATGTGATTGAAGCTCAAGAGAAGCAAGCCTGGATTTTGCAAGCACTTGCGATCGCGTCAAGAGAACCTGAGCACTTTACTAAAGCGAGAAAAGCAGCCGAAGAATGTGTAAGTGGGTTTCAGCGAGCTCTAATGCTCCAGAATCTAGCCAAGGCAATGGTTCAATTAGGACAGGATACTGATGCTAATGAACTTTTCACAGCGGCAGAGCATGCTATTCAGACTGAAGCACCAGAGCATCAGTCCTACATACTCAAAGAGCTTGCTATCAGCAACGCTCAACTTGGGCGATTTTCCACATCACGAAGGTTCATAGGAACCATAGACCGCTGGACTACAAGAGATCAAGCCTTGAAAGTACTGACTAGAGAACTCACTCAATCTGGGCAATTTGCAGATGCTAAAGAGCTAATCCACACTATTGAAGATTCACAAGAACAGCGACGGGAGCTCGGCTCGCTTGCGATCTCACTCATGCGACAACAGCGTTTCGCCGAAGCCTTGAAAGAACTGGAAACGCAAACACCTGATGACTTTGTGCATATTCTGGCTAGTTGTGCCTCTATCCTCGACCAACTTGAAGCAGGACTATCACTGGCAAGCCTCAATCACATCGTCTGCATTCTTGGCTGGGTTCGCTCAGACTGGAGAAAAGTTGGCAACATCCTAATTTCTTAATGACAGGCTTCCTGACGATCGCCGTTAATCTAAACACGGTTATTTTTGATGAGTCAGGGAGACATTATCTTCGGTCAGTGATTTGACTGGGTTAATTTCCAAGTGGAAGGTTTGGATAGACCTCTTAACTGATCTTGAGCCACTACTGATACAAACTTCATGCTCGATCGCCCTCTCCACCTTCTCTGAATGGTCTGGTCTCAGTCCTGCCATTCTGACAACCTTCCAGCGATCGACACTCTCACCCCGACGATCGAGCAGTGCAGCCGCCCACTTGACTCGCCGAATCTCGTAAGCCTCAATACTTTCTGTCACTGCATCTAGTGGGTCATTTGCCTCGAAAGTAGCCATTCTTGAAAAAGCTGATTGCCCTAAAGATGTGTGATTCTGCGATCGAGTAATGGCGATATTCATGCCAAATGATCCACTAGAACCAGAGCAGTCTAAAGTCCGAACAACAAACTATTAGCTATATTTCTGACTTTTCCTAGCAATTATCATTAGAAGACCATTGTTGGTATAGTAGAACACTTTTTGGCGTTAATTTGCTGTGTCTATCCGAATCAAATCAAACTGCTGGTAGAGTAGCCGGATGTTCAACTCGACGCTATTTGAGCTTTTTTCGTAATTTACTATCGAGTAGCCATCGATATTCAACAGTCTTTCCAACTTTGTGAGTTGATCGCGCAAGGACGTGACTGAACAATTCAAGCTTCTTGCCAGAGTAGACAGAGTTGCCTCGTGTCCCTGAAGCTCGATCGCCATGAGTATCTGGGTCAAGACATCATCGGGTAGAGCCGCTCGCCCCACCCGCTTTTTCTGCGCTTGATAGATCGGTGAAACCAAGAGGGACATGATCCACTCTGGGATTTGCTGTTCAGGAACTGCACTAAATAAGGACCCATAATTTAGTTGACCCAGGCTTGACGGCTGAATTGGCAGCAATGATGCTTTACTGCTTTGGCTAAAGCCGTCTTCCCACCAATCAGGGATGTCTAAGGGAGCCTCATCCCAATGGTCTGGGAAGGATGGTGTGGAGCAGAGAACCGCGATCGGAATGACCATTTCCTGCGGATTCAGCCCGCCATGATAGCCATTGTTTTTGTGGGTTATGTAGCGGAGCCGTTCTGTCCAGGGGGCAATCAGTGTTTTGGATGCAGGGATGACAACGCGATCGCCCTGAACCATTAGTTCAGTGGTTCCAGGTTGACTAGTTGCAGCTCGCCATCGCCCCTCGCCTTCACCATTGCGGGGCATGTATGTTGTTTTGTGTTCGAGAATGTGTCCGTGATCGCTAAGCAAAATTACTAATCGTTGAGCTTGTTTAGCTTCGTACAGAAGCGTAGACAGAATCCGAAGATTATCCAGTGTCCAACTCACGTCTATCTGATCGCCTTTCGACAGATGATCGTCTACTGCATTGACCACAACACCAACGACTCGTATTTGAGGAGATGCAATCGCCTGCCGCACCTCGCCAGCTAAGATCGTCTCCCCTTGGGCACGAAGAGAGGGCTTATGAAAAAGGACTGGAGGAGAGCCGCTGCGACAACGGGCAGAGAGAGCAGGGTGAGCAGCAAAGCCTTTCTCTTCATCTGCTTTTTTGCCTTGCCGGAGTTGACCGCAGAATAGACTGGTGCGAGATACTTCTGTGACAGAAGGAAGGGCTGCTAACCCCGCCAAGAGCGCTGAGGCTTGCCCTTGGGGCGAAATCAGGACCCAGTCATACCCACTGATGATACTTGCCACCAGTTCACGGCAGACTGCTACGCTCATACCATCCATAACGATCACCAGGACGGGGGCATGATCGACCAAGGGAGCCACAATTGTTTCGAGCACCTTTTCGATCGGGGTAAAGGCATTGGCTGTAGAACTCATTTCAGTCCAGCTTTGCAGTAATGTAGCGAACTGCTGTGCTTGCTGCTCTTGAATTTCCGTTACGTGCTCAAACAAGGTTTCCAATGCGTCCGATAATCGGCGTACAGGATCACCCATCGGGAGCGAAAGCCTTGCCCAGTCCAAAAAACTGCTCTCCTTCAAGTAAATGGTAATCGCTTCATCCAACGATCTCGCCTGGGTATGCTTCGTTTGTACTAGCCAGCGGGTTAATCGAAGCGCCATATTGAGACGTTCTAGACGACGATCGTGTTGGGTTGCCTGGTCATGGTCTTTAACGCATTGATAGGCCTTTGTCAGACGTTCAAGGGATTGAGGAGATCGTTGCGTTAGGGTTTCTAGAAGCTGTTCGCCAAACTGAGTTAAGCGCTGGTCAAAGCCTATCAGTGAAATGCTGCTGAGATAGGCAAAGGATTCAGCACCGACTGCCTGGACAATAGCATCAGCTCGCTGAATAAGCTGAGACCTCTGCTGAGGTTCTAGAATTTGCAGGCGAAGTACTTCGATCGCATCTGCATTCCACTTTCTCAACATAGGGTCATTGGGAGCCGTTCCACATAGGTAGGTCGCTTCCAGTTTGCCAATCGCCCGATCGAGCCGACCATCTACATCTGGATGAAACAAAACACCAATTGCCAGACCGATCGGTAGGGCATCCGGGTGAGGATTGTGCAACACACAATGGAGGACTGCTGTAGCAGCGGAACCAGCGACTGAGGTCAACCAATCCACCATCGCTGTTTGTAAATCGGCAGGGGCAGAGTGATAGCGCTGGATGTTCTCTGAATTGATCGACCATTTTAGTAGAGTTAACAAATCTGGGCGATCGCCCGCCAGTCCAATACTCCGTTCCAACAGGACTGACCAGGCAGTTTCAGCATCAAGGAAGCCACCATTTACGGGGGGATAACCTTCTGGAGGTGCCCAATCCATCAGGTAGTCTGCTAGCCCGCCATAGCGCATTAAGCGAGGGTCGATGGCAGTTGCCTGAAATAGGGCTTGCACAATCTGCCAACTGTTGATTTTGAAGAGCCGTTGTTTCGCGAGCCGCAGCAGGATATCCACGCCAAGCTCTGCCTCATCTAGCGGTGTAATCAGGACTTTGATCGTGTCATTGCTAACGGTTTCACGCAGCGCAATCCGCATAGCGAGGGGAGAGTCGCATTGCTGGATCAAATAGTTCACCTGAGCATCGTGGGGCGATGGTTCCCCCGTCCAGCGACCAGCGGATTGAATGCCGATGACTCGTGCATTGTGGCTGCGCTGGCGGATGGCGGTCACTTGGGCTTTAATTTGACTCAATGTGGGGGCGGCTGGGGTCACTTGGCGGTTCCCTTAGGTGCAATGATCCAACTGATATTCAATCGAATATTGTCCCCTTTTTCCAGCTTTTGTTGAAGATCAGCTAACAATGCTTGAGCAGCCACTAGATCTAAACTTTCCTGGGAGCCGTTAAGCAACCTGGGTGCGCTGGTAGTGGCAGTGGATGGGATAGTCAGGGGTTTGGCAGTGGGTGCAGGAACGGAAGGGGTAGGAACGGGTGTTGTCGGCGGTTTTGGTGGTTGAGGGATTGACTGAGTTAATAGTCGCACCGCTTTTGACCGGGCTGCCTTCAGCTCAGCACTCAGGGGAAGCACATGCTCATCACTCAAAAGCGCTGCCTGAATACTCTGATGAATTTCGGTGGCGGTTGCTTGCCGATCATCACTCAATGTCGCAATTGACTCAAAAATATCCCAGCTTTCACTTTCTAATACGCTGTGCAGGGTCGCCGCTTTAGCCAGACAGTCCGCCATCGCGGACTCTGTCGTTGCAATTCCTGCTGTAGCAAGAATGCTCACAATATCCTCAGACTTGGCGACAAGCTGTTCGAGCAAGGTCAGGGTGGCAAGGGCAGTTTTGAATCGATCGCTGTCCATTGCCAAATTTAACTGGTTGAGGCGATCTCGTAGTCCTTGAGCGTACTGCTGGCAGGCTGGCAATGCCGCCGTTGCTTTAGTCTTAACTTTGGTTTCCAAATCCGTGACGTTGCTGGGTTTGAGCAAGGATGAAAGATTGAATTTGAAGATGCGCTCGGTCAACTGAACGGCTCGTTGCCACTGAGCTTCGTCGGGCAGCTTTTGATCCCGCAATTCACATTCATTGGGCAAGTCCTTAAGAGAGACATCCACTGGAATGGTTTGACGGTAGAAGGTACGGCTGGTCTGTTCTGCGTAAGTGAGGATCAGCAAATTTTGCACTTCTTTAGGGAGCCCCATCGGTTTGGGCATGTCGATCCAGTCCCGCAGTTGCTTGACCGAAACGGTTCCTCCGGCTTCGGCAGACTTGCGAATAAAGTGATTTTTCCAGTGTTGTTCGAGAATGAAGTGAGTTGCATCTTGCCCCATTTCGCCCAGCCTTAAGGGATTGGCAATCTGTCGCACGAGCGATCGCAGCGCTTTATCAACCAGTACTCGACCGTCGGTCGCACGGGCAGCCTCACTAGTAACTTGATAGACCTTTTCAAGATGATTAATCCGGTTCACATCTGTCTCAAAGTTGGGAGCACCCGGAAATTCATGGCTAAGCGATTGGTCTAGCAAATGTTCCATCGCTGCTTTGAGGTTTGCTGCAACCGGGGGCTTTAGCTCTAAGCCTAGCCTGAGAGATACAAAGCGCTCGTGTAGCTCCAGCATTCGGCTCGTGTCTAAGGAATTAGGGTTGAGCGCGTCTAACCCATAGGCAGCATCGAGATAGTTGCTGATTCGCTGACGGAGCACACTGCGTTGATTTTCCAGTAATGACTTAGCGGCTTGCCGATCTTGGGGCGAGAGATGGTTGGCGTATTGGGTAAAGCGGTCACCTACCAGGATATGCTCCAGCAGCACTAGGGTTCCCAGTTCTTTTTCGGCTTCGGCGCTGAAGAAAGCGGGTATCCAACAAAGCGTTTTTGTCCCAGCGGGATGGGACTCGATGAAAGATTGGAGTTTTGCCAGGTCATCCCGTGGGCCATGTCCTGGCTCATCAAAGGGATAATCAATGACCAACTTCCAGCGCTCATCGGTGGCTTCTAACGAAGCGGGAGGGAGTTCTCGGACGTTACCAAATAGCACCACACAGGGGCGCTTTGTGTTTTTCCACACAAATTCGTAGTATTGCTCAAACTCGGTTTCGCCTTTGATGGTGAACTGAGCAAAGAGCATTTGCTTCACGAGTCGGGCTCGGTTGCCTCGATTATCTTCGCGCTCAGCTTGTTTGAGGATGCTTTCGGTATCCACTCCAGAGAGTTGGATTGAGATGGTGGCATTCGCATCTTCGCCGATCCGAATCTCGCCGACACTAGCTGCCCAATTTTTGCAGCGCCGCAACACTTCTGAGCCTTCACGCCCTTGAATTGGTGTTTTGATCGTGCCGTAATTGAGAGTCGCGAGTCGTTCGCCGTTTAATTCTCGCAGGGACTCTACTGCTGGGACTAGGGCTGAAAGCAGCAGAGTTTTGATCAGCCGATCGTCGTTGCGAAAAGCAATGCGTTTGGCATCGTTGGAGGGCAGGTTGGGTAAATCTTCCCAGCGCACTTCGTGCTGTTTTTCCAGCAGAGGCAGGAGCTTTTGGTGATAAAGACGTTTGGCATTGTTGAAGTGAATTGCCATTTCGGGGCTGAAGGCTTCATCGCCGTGAGCAATGACATCGAACAAATCGCCCACCGGCACAATGTCGCCAACGGTCAGGACATCGCGTTGTTCTACCAGCAGTTGCATCATCACTTTGAGGGCGGTACGTTCCCGTTGCAGGACGCTAGACACGGCAATTAGGGTTTGTACCAAAGCAGGGCTAAAGGGATAGACCTGACGAAACATTTTGCGATCGCCCTCGCGAGTGAGCAACGTATTCATCACCGAGTCGCGGAATTTCTGTCCCTCGAAGGCAGCATCGAGTTCTTGCCGTGCCGTTGCGGTTTTGCCTTTGAGCAAGCGTTTCTCGGCGATCGCAGGCAAATTTCGGTCTTCCAGGGTGATGCGGTGAAACCGACCTTCCCAATGTTTGAGGGCATCCCCAAAGTTGAGCCGATCGGCACCAGGTACAGAATCGCCAATGAGTTCGCTGAGATCGCGCTGACGCGCTACGAAGCTAATGATGGGAATCGGGCGATCGGGGGTTTGAGCTTCGACTAATTTAGCAAGTTTTTGTCCTTCCTGGTGGACGAATTTGAGGTCGGCAGCATGGCTAGCAAGCCACAGCACGAGTTCGTCAAGGAATAAAATCAACCCGTCATAACCCAAGCTTCTAGCATGTTTGCTGATTACTGAGAGTCCTTTGTCCAGAGAGAGAAAGGCTTCGCCTTGTCCCCCTGCTTGGGTGTCATAAGAGCCGAAGAAACGGCTGATAAGCACACTGATTAGTTGAGAACGGGCTTCGGAGCCAGGATCGGCAACGATCGCAGTATCGAAGCGATCGCCATCCCAACCTTCCGCCAGTTCACCCCAGCCACTGCTGGTGCTGGTGCCTTCGTTAAGGGCGTTAAAAAAGGCATCGTCGCCCATTTGACGGCGCAGATTTTCGGCATCGCGGAAGAGACCTTCGGCAAGGTAGACACCGGGGATAGGAGCATCGGGGTGGGCACGGCGCACAAAGTCCACGTAGCCACCGAGAATACCGGATTCCATATCGGGGGCACCGATCATGTGGTAAGGCACGAGGAGGAATTTTTTACCGAGAATCCATTCGTTGTGTTTGCTAATAACGGGGGCAAGTTCGGGAATGGCACGGGCACGGGCATTGCCTTGCAGGATGAGATGCAGCACTGCCATAAAGTGGCTTTTGCCGCTACCAAAGCTGCCATGCAGGTAGGTGGCTTTGCTGGTGTTGGACTGGAGGGCACTGCGGATGAAGCTAAGGGCGTTGTCGAAACAGCCTGTGAGTTCAGGGGTAACTACATAATCACGCAGGGTTTCATCAGCACGAATGACCCCTTCGGTGAGCCGGAGGACAAAATCACCTTTTTGGACTTGTTCGGGGATGTCAATCAGGTCTTTGAGCAGGGTCATTAGCTTGCCTAGGTCACAGAAATGAGCAGATCTTCTTGCTTTGTTATAACCAGGTCTAACCTGTCTGTCCAATTAATTGAGTTGTGGAGCAATCGCGGCTTTTGTCGCGTAGTAGCATAGAAGAATATTCGCTCATAGGGAGAATCCTCCCCAAGACAAACTGCGATTGATTGCAGAGGAGGCGATCGCCCATGACAGGTGTTGTCAATCCACCCATTCTCACCCTTGAAGCGTTTCTGAAGCAACCAGAAACAAAGCCAGCCAGCGAATTTATTGACGGTCGAGTCGAGCAAAAACCGATGCCCCAGGGAAAGCACTCTCGTCTTCAACTCCGATTTTGTGATCAGGTCAATGAAATCGTAGAGGCACCTCAGATCGCAATGGCATTCCCGGAGCTGCGGTGTACGTTTGGCGGTAGATCGATCATACCTGATGCCACCGTGTTCCGCTGGGAACGGATTCCGTTTGATGCTGATGGCGAAGTTGCCAATGTCTTTGAAACCTATCCCGACTGGACGATTGAAATTCTTTCTCCAGACCAAACTGCGACTAAGGTGATTCGTAATATTTTGCACTGCCTGAAGCATGGTTCCCAGTTGGGATGGTTGATTGATCCAGAGGAGCGGGTAGTTTTGGTGTTTCGCCCAGAGCAAGCGCTGACTGAATTGGTTGGTGATGAGGTGCTGCCAGTATTACCCGATTTGGCGTTGGCGCTCACTGTGAATGATGTGTTTGGCTGGCTGAAGGGAAGAAAGGGTTGAACGTTAGCTATTCATCAGAGATCGGCTTCAATAATCGTCACCACAGCGATCGCGATCTCGGACAGGGTTGCATCGGATAGCTGACCCAGTTTGCGAATAAAGCGTTGAACGTCCATGCCTCGCAGTTGGAGCGCGTCAATGGCTGAGGTCTTACTTAAGCCATTGGCAGCATCCGGCTCTAGTTTGATATGCCAGAGGTTTTGCTCAAAGTAGGGTTTCCAGTCGGTGATGGGCGCAACCAACTTGATGGGTAGGCGACCAACCGCATTGGAACTGATGACAACGGCAGGACGAACTTTCTTAATTTCGCTGCCGAGGGTAGGGTCAAAGTTGACCAGCCAAATTTCGCCGCGCTGGGGTAATTCAGAGTCAGACATCAATGATGTCTCCTGCCATCTGCTCTCGCCATTCTGGGTCGTTTTGGTAATGGGACAGCAGTGCTTCAGCTTGTTGAGCCAGTAGTTGACGACGATCGCTGATGGAACGACGCAGAAAGTCTTTGCGCTGGCTGAGGGAAAGGGGGTGGTCAGAAGGGTGAGACTCGGAAGTTTCGGCAAGCTGTTGGCGTAGAAGTGCTTGTTCTTCTGGGTTGAGGGAACGAATGACCTGGACGAGCGATTGAACGAGTTGGGTATTCATGGGTGGGCACTCTGGTAGCGGCTTAATTTCTAAGCTTAATTCCTCATTATTGACAAGGTGTTAACGTCGTCGTGTGGTGCGTTTGGGGGGTTCCCAGGCGCGAATCTGGTCGAGGGTTTGGTTGAGGTAGCGGGCTTCTTCCTGGATGAAGTCTTCAAAGTAGTCGCTCATGGCATAGCCATAGGTAGGGTCGATCTCCCCATGCCACTGTATGAGCCAGGGCAGGAGTTCGAGCAGGCAGGCGAGGATCGGAATCAGTCGCGGGTCTTCGCTGCCGCCGAGGTTTTCTTTGATGTCGATGTAGTAGTTGCTGAGTGCCTGGGTGAGTTGCAGGTGGTCGTAGCCTGCCCAGGCGATCGCCAGCTTGCCGTCGTTGCCTTCGCAATAGGGGAAGCTGACCCAGCGTTCTTTGGGTACGTCGAGTTTGCCGCGCAGTCGCCAGTAGTGGCTCTTGAGGAAATCGGCGCTGGTGTATTTGGGTGGTACGGGGATGGTGCCGACTTCGCGGGTTTTGAGGTCTTTGGCTTGCAGAAGGGTGAGGTGATCGGGATGGTCGGCGAGGATTTGGGTGCGGGCATCAATGGCATCTTCCTGGCGTTGATGCTCCCAGGTGTGTTCCCACTCGGCACGTTTGCGGAGTCCGCTGGGTTTGTAGCGGAGGATGGGCAGCAGGGGAACGCTTTCGGCTTCGATCAGTTCGTCGATGAGGGTTTGCAGGTGGAAGGTGTCGCTGTGGCGGTAAAGTGCGCCGACTTGCATGAAATCGGGGTCTTGTTGAGCCAGATCAGTGAGTTTGGCTGTGGAGAGGATGGCGATCGGGACTTGGGTGGGGGTGCCGTTGTCGTTCATGCGACCGTCGAAGTCGAAGTAGGTTTCGAGGCGATCGAGGAGCCAGTTTCGCAATGCCCGTTCCAGTTGGGAATCCCAGGGTTCCGTGTTCCAACGGCGTTTGTATTCGGGTTGTTCGATCAGAGCAATGTTTTTGTTGGTTTCAATGACTTCAATGCGACGCTCGACGAGTTGTTTGTAATCGTCTGACCAGTGATCGGGAAGTTCGGTGATGGGAGTGCTCTTGTGGCGCTCAAACCAGGTGGTTTCTAATTCACCTGCTGCCATTTTTCGCGCCATGACGATCTCGAAGGCACGTTGACCTAATTGTATTTGTGGCTTCTCCGGCTCATAGGTCAGGTCTTCATCAACTAATTTGTAGAGTTGGTAGCATTGCCAATCAAGTTCCTCTTGGAGCGAAATCATTAAGGCATGGGTTTCTGCCCATTGTCTCTGCCCTGCTGCTAAACGCTCGTTGAGATTTGGAGTAACCTTTTTTAGCAATGCATCAGGAGCGTAATCACTCCATTGGACGGCTAATTGATCGATCGCTTGATTTTGGATCGTTGGACGTTCTTTGGGCAAGGGAAATGACTGCAATCCTGTACCTGCAAAGTCATAACGTTCATCCCACAGGGTTTTTCTGACACGCGCCCCTTCATTACCGACATAATCACCCCCTTTTGGATAAAAAACTTGTTTCATCCAGAAGCAACCCGTCGAACTATTCAACAAACCGAGCAGTGCCAGGTGATCTTCTTCGGTAGCGTTGGCAGGGAGCTTAATAACAGGTGATGATTGCTTGAAGACTTTACCGCCCCGATCAAGGACGAAGTGGTTGTGGGTGGCAACGGAGGCGAAGGCGATCGACAGAAGTATTTGAAATCGTTCTGGTATCCATCGATACCATGCCCACCACGGCTCACCAAGATCTTTCCTTGTTTTCTTATTAAACGAAACCATTCCTTCAGAAGAACGTCGTGTCAGCCAAACGTATCTTCCCCACTTAGAGTTAATATCAAACGGAATCAATTCTTGATTCGCATCGTATGGGACAACGCAGTAGGTGTCAGGAGCGATAAGCCAGTCTCGAACAATATCGCCGTTACACAAAGGTTTGACAAATTGTGGCTCGATACTACGAGTTCGCAAAGCGCTTTGAGTTGAAAAGAACATATCATCAACTCCTGCGAAGCTTGGAGGACCGATCGAATTAACATAGTCTGAAAGTGTCGATTCAGACGATAAATCAAGAGCATCTTTGAGGTCTGCTGCACCCCCCCCCCCGATCGACCAGGGATGCTGATGAAACGCATCTCGCGCTGAATCTGCAATACTGACAAACTCACTCTGCGATCCAGGTTGATCAACTTGATTCAAAATCGCTGACCAAACCTTCCCCTGGGCTGGATCATCCGGTGTACTTGGTTCGCCCTTAATCCCCATCACGGTGCGAATGGTATCGCCGATAAATTTACGATTTCGCCCCAACAAAATCACCGTGGGCGTTCCATGCCCCGGAATGTACGCTCCACTCGTATCAATCACATGGGTCAAATCGACGGTTGGAAAAAACTCTTCAATCAGCTTCTTCCCAAACTCCCGTTTCATAAACGAGTTCGCCGTAATCTGCCCCGTAAAGCCTCTCTCAACCGCAAGCTGAAAAATCCGCTCCATAAACGGTACTGCCAGTGAATACTTCATGTGACAGGTTTTGTAGCGTTTGCGGTAATCACTGTTCGCTGCTGAATCCTTGGGCGTAATGTAAGGCGGATTTGCCACCACCGCATGATAATGCCCCCGAATCAAAATCTGATTCAGTTGCTCCACATCCTCACTGCGATAGTGATGCTTTTTGAGCGGTTCCACGCCCGCAAGCTGCAACTGGGTGCCCCCTCCATGCAGCAACGAATCCCCACACGCTAGATGGATCTTAAAATCCGGTGCATTCTTCAGCCCCGTAACCCCAGCCTCCTTCATCGCCGCCAGCAGCAACCGAAACCGGGCAATGGCGATCGCAAACGGGTTAATATCCACCCCATGCACACTATCCAACGCCCGCTGTGCCAGCACCGCATATTTCTGATTTGGGTCTTGGCGATACCAGCGATCCATCAACCGCTGAAACGCACCCAGCAAGAAGTGTCCACTGCCACAGGCTGGATCGATCATGCGAAACCCTTCTAGCCCAAACTCTTCAATGGCTGGCTCCAGCGTCCGATCCAGAATAAACTGCTCAACGAAATTAGGTGTTTGCAACAGCGCATACTTCTTCCGTGCCCGCTCCGACAAATCCTGATACAAATCGCCCAAAAAGCGCGTACCCCAGGTCGCATCCGTAAAGTCATGCACCAGCGTCCCCGTCGCCGGATCAATCTGCTGGAAGAACTTCAGTAACTCTCCTGCCGCATCCCCGCTTAACCAGGTCGGCACCTCATAGACCGGGTTATGCTGTCCAAAAATCTCCGCCCCTCCCGATAACTTCGCCAGCTTACTAAAACCCGCCAGCAAATACTCGCGATCGGTCTCCGTAGGATAGCTGCGGAAATACTGCTCATACTCATCCCTCGCCCGTTGCAGACGGTTTTTTGCCCCCGAAATCATCGGCGGATCAATCAGCTCGTTATCCTCCAAAAACCGGACAAACACGCAACTGAGTATCCAGGCTGCCCCAATGTGCATGGCATAGTCCGATCGCCACTCTTCATAGCTCAGTGCCGTCCGCTCCGACCGCTTTGCCTGCTCATACTCCGATCTCAGTGACGCTTGCACCTCTGGCAGCGTGTCTAGATGGCTCCGCTCCAGCAGATCCGCCTCCACCCGTCGCAGCAACCCCTGCAAATCTTTCAACAACTGCAATCGGTTAATCATGCATTGACCTCTCCGTTACCCCGTGCCCGATGCTCATTCCGTAGCCAGCTTTCAGGAATGCGCGATCGCTGCCCTGGGCTTAACACTGGCACTGCCTTACCATCGATCACCGCCTGTTGACCATTCGGCACCAAAATCCACAAACCCGGAATGCCTCCTGGTCGCCCGATCACATCTCGCAACCGCTCCAATAGTGGCATCTGCCCATAACGTGCCAGCAGCCCCGGATAAATCAACACGATCGTCTGCTCCGCTGCCATCAGTTGCGCTTCCACAATCTGCATCGCTCGCCCCACCAGCAGCATCAGCTTATCCCAGTCCCCCTGTCCTGGCAGAGCATCCGTCCGCAGCACCAGATCCCATTGCGCCCTTGCCTGCTCTGCTACTTGACGCAAGGCTTGAATCAAGAGTGCCTCAAAATCCATCAATTGCACCGGAAACCGGGCACAAAGTTCCTCATAGGTTTGCTGATACCTGTGGGGTTCCACCAACAACACCTGGTAGGCACCCTCTCGAATCGCCCGCTGCAACCGTTCCTCAAACTGCCGCGCATCCGCAATCTCCGGGGTCACCTCTACATCGACGGTGCCCCTTCCTGTGGGCTGTCGCGACATCAGAGAGCTACTCGTAATCGATAAGTTATCCCCAATAGAACTGACATACTTACCCACCATCAGATCCCAGATAAACTCCAGTTCCGCTTGCCTGAGCAACCCATCCAACGCCGGTCGATTGGGCAACCTTGCCGCCTCTGGATAGCGACTGCTGACACGATCGTGAACCTGCTCTACGGTCAACGACTTCACCCCATAGAGGGCACCCTGGGCAAGCCGCAATGCCCTTAGCGCATCCATACCACGTGGATAAAACTCCTGGCGACTCGATAGAGCTGCATTCTGAGAGGCGACCGCCGCCAGCCGCAAGAGCCGCGCCTCTGGTAGTTCATCTATTCCTAAAGGGCGCTCAATCTCTCGTAACCACTGCATTGCCCGCACGGGTGGTACTAGAGGATCTTCCTGTGCCAGCAAGTCAGCGATCTCCCCTAACTGGTAAGCATAATTTGCCAGTTCTGGACTCGTTGCTACTAGAATCTGCCCCTGATGTACAGTAGGGTCAGCATCATTACCACGCCGCAAGACAAAGCGGGGATAGGTCATCGTGCTCTCCACTTCCACTGCAATGCGTAACAGAGCTGTGGCACGACGCGATCGCACGGGTTCCTCCTGATCAGAACCCCGCGCCATTAAAAGTGCCTCCGCCATCTCAAGCGGTGCCATCACTCCACCCGATCGCTTCAACATTTCTACCAAATCGTTGCGTAGCTTCGTCACCGCAGGCTCCTTCGACCAGCGACTCTGAAACTTCGTCGTCCACTGAGTCACAAAACTAGGAGACATCCCCGTTTGATCGACCAGATCAGATTGGCTAAGCCAGGGTTGTTGAAATAGAGCATTCAATCCCAACAGTGTGTGAAGCATCTGACGCACTGCATCATTTTCCTTTGCGGCAACCCGGAGCGTTCGGCTCACCAGCATATCCACCCCTAGCTTGCCGACATCTACCTCAGCCTCCGAAATCGAGGCTGTCCCCTCATCCATCTGTGATCCGTTGGCAGGAGGAGTGCCCAATTGCTCCCGCAACAATCTGGCAGCACTGGAAATTTCCTTGCGGGTCTGGTTACCCACCCCCCGCAACCGATTCAGCTTGCGGGGCGATTCTATTAATAAGTCTTTGACCGTCAGCACATTGATGCGATCGAGGGCATTGGTCACCCGTGTCCCTAACCCCAACTCTACGATCGGTGTTTCCCAGGTAGCGTGAGCAAGCCGTGCCTGAAGTTCCGCATCATCCACATCGGCATGATCCGATAAGATGCCTGCCTCAATGCCCTCAAAGCAGGCTCGCCATGCTCGCAGCATCGCCTCGGCATTATCAAACCGCTGCGACACCTCGCGCCGAAATGCCTGTTGAAAAAACTCCGTCAGCACATCCCGCAAATTGGCATCAAACAGTTCAGCCTCGATCGTCATCTCACAATCTAGATGGGATGGGTCTGTGGCTCCATCCCCCCATTTGGGCAGTTTGCCTGTCGCCAGTTCGTATAAGGTCACGGCTACGGCATACCGCTCGGCATGTAAATCCCAACCGGGAGGCTTGCGTAGGGGCAGCAATGGATCTAAATATCCCGTTGTTCCAGCGCGGATATTGTCCTTGGGTACGCGGGAGAGCGAAAAATCAAACAGTACCAAATGTAGGCGATCACCTCGACCGACCTGCCCCACAGCAATATTGTCTGGCTTGATATCGCGATGAGGATACCCTTGATCCTCTAGGTAGTTCACCACGTCCAGTAAATCTTCCCCAAACCGCTGCAAGAGGTCGATGTGTAACCGCCCCTCCTTCCGCAGCCGTTGCCCCAGAGTCTCCACCAATCGCTTTTCTTTGTCTACCAGCACCGGGCGCATCAAAAACGCTGTGCGGTTTCCGATCTCCAAGGCTTCCTTATATTCGACGATGTGTTGATGATGTAGTTTCTCCAGGACCTCGACCTCATTCTTTAACCGATCGTTGTTTTCTGGATCATTCGCCACTTTGAGCACAAATTCGTCTTCTCCCCGCTCCACCAGCAAGGCAACCGAACAAGCCCCCTGTCCTAATCGTTTTATCACCTTGAGGTTTCCTGGCAGCAAGTCTCCCTGTTGGGCTTGAAGCGGGTTATCAACGAGGTTCTGCTCCTGTGCTTTCAAGTCTTGCTCAACCTCATCCAACCCATCGAGCCAATCGGTGACTGATTCCGTGCGATCATCTACAACTGGATGAGTGCTCTCCTGTATCAGCAATTGCAGACTTTCTGGAATGCCATCGCTGACCGCGCTAATCTGAAGCCCTCTGGTTTCCCGCAGCTTATTGCTGAGTTCTAGCCCATTGACAGCTGGAGCTTCGCCAGAGAAGAGGAAAAAGGCGATCGCTCCCAAGGAGAAAATATCCAGGTGCTCTCCCGCAATGCCTTCATCTGCCAGTACCTCTGGGGCTAAGTAGGCAGTGCTGCTGTCTTCCACAAGGCGATTCACATGGGCGGTTGCAGTCACTTCTTTGGAGCCCCCTGATGTCCCGGCTCGATACCCCACTTGCCAATTGAACACCTTAATCTGGGGATGGCTGGGGTCAGCGTTGCTGACCAGGATGCTGGATGGGCACAAGCCTCGATGCACCACTTTGCGATCGTGGGCAAAGCGCATCACCTCCGCAATTTGCCGTATCAGATTCAGTCGCACGTCTACGCTCAACGAGTCTTTGCACTGTGCCAGGTAGTGATCAAACCGCATGGCTTTCGGGTCATACTCAAACAGCAGAGCGGGCCCCAGTTCATGATCGGTGTAGCCGTAGGTACGGAGAATGTTCGGATGCTGCAACGCCTCAATCAACTGAAACTCTCGCCGCGCTGCCCGCTCAATCATCAGGCGATCGTCTTCTGCCGCCTCCGAGCGCACCAAATAGAGCCGCACTCGGCGTTGGGAGTTTGAGAGCTGAGTGTGGGTCGCTTTCCAATCCTGATAGCCCACTCCCTGGTCAATCAATTCATCCAGCTTATAATCGCTGACTTTACGAAGACGCTGGGACGGTCGAATACCTGCTTGCTCCATCGACTGACTAACCACTCTCATGGTCAAGCGATCGAAGGTTCCTCGTAGATAGGTACTTAGACCGGGGCAATCCCGCCGCTGAATCGCTGCCATAATACCGGGATGAGGAGAGGTAGTGCCCACTTGCTCTTGATCCCGCAAACAAACTCCATAGGCAGCTTCTCCGCGCAACCCCAATTTTAAATCCGGTGCTGAACAAAACACTAGGGGTTCAATAAAGGGAATCTGCCCCCGTGTGCGAGAGGCTCGTTGCCGTTCCAGCAGCGATCTCAGCTTCTTTGCCTTCAGGTTGGCAGATTTGAGCGGATTGTCGTAGGTATAGCGCTTGCCATCCGTTTCCCAGGTCCAGGCACCTGCATCTCCAAACAACCTGCCCGGACGGCTTTTAATTTCAATCAGAAAAAATCCCTGAGGCGTGAAAACCAGCAGATCGACTTCATTAATGCTGCCATCACTGGCAATGAACTCAAAGTTAGCCCAAGCTCGGTAAGGCTCCTGTGCTGGAAAGCGATCTCGCACAAACGTCAGTGCTTCCCGCTCCCAGTCGAAACTCGACTCTGCCACCGAAATCCAGTTAGCCTGATTACCCATCCTGCCTAATCATTCCACGAGCCTTTTCGATGAATCAGGTTCAATCCTACCCGAACGATTAGCACTCTGCGCGATCTGCAACAACTATAAGGATTTTTAAGAACCGTAAATTTCCTCCTCAATCGCCTTCCCCACTTTCTCCGAGTAATCCGGTCTCAACCCAGCCATTCTGATAACTTTCCAGCGATCAATGCTTTCACCTTGACGATCAAGCAGTTCAGCCGCCCACCGCACCCGTCGAATCTGATAATCCTCAACACTCTCTGTTACTGAATCCAGATGTGTCTGCGTCATTGGCATCTGGTCAAGGTGCTGTTCGATTAGAGCCAGTTGACCGATCGCCTTTGCAACTCTGCTAATCGTAATCCTGAGCGGCTTATCAACAGTCAGAAGCCTTTGTACAGCATCTTTCACCTGAGACAGAATTTGCTCATCTCGCTCCTGCCAGTTCACCCGATTATTTGAATAGATAAGTGTTTGGGCTGCAGGTGAATTGGTGTCGAGCCACTCTCGATCGTGCCGATAGAGCCAAGCATAGGTAGCGGGAGCGAACCGTCGGAGTGCTGTCTTAGACGCTTGAGGGTGCTGCGTCTGAAGAGCACTCCAGGTATTTCGGTGCTCGGTTCTGCGGTCGTCCGAATCGGTGGATTGTGGGCAGGGAAGCTCGGTTGAATTTGAGTTCTGGGTCTCGCTGTGGGATCGCCATTTAGGTTTAAGTCCGAGGAGTTGGACATAGCGATGGATGGTTCTGGGGTCAACCTCAAGTTGTCTAGCAGTCGCACGCAATCCCAGGTGTTCAACTTCTACCAGATGCTTCAATTTCTGCTGCCACACGGAGCCAACGGCTTTGACTTTGCCAACTCGACGAGCATCCGCTTCGGTTGTGTCAGGTCCACTCCGGCAGTAAATGAAGCCGCAGGAGCATGAGAATGTTCCAACGGGCTTTTTCGTATCACAGCACAAGCTAATTGCCAAATCAGTAGTGACGGGTTTGAGGTAATGTTTAGCAGCAGCGTTTAGACAGAGCCAAGGTCCTTGCCCAAAGGGCTGATAGCCGCGTTCGTGTCTGAAAAACTCTTCGGGAGACGCTCCCAAGAACCGAATCAGCAGCAGGTGCCGGATGGGATGAAAGGCTTTCCGATGTTTTCGTACAATGCCTGTGAGCCAGTTATGGTCATCCTTGACATACACGGTTGAGTCTAATGTCTCCAGGATATCGCGCCCATAGAAACACAAAAACTGGGTCAGCAGTTCCCGTTGGTAGACTCGCCCTGTGGCTGTTGCCAGTCCATGCTCAATCAGTAGAGCTATGTATTGCTGCCGGAACCAGTTCACACCTCTAGGGGGTAGGTCATTCTCCAGGAGAAAATAGACATCCTGAGCCAATGAATGCAATAGGGTCAAGGCTTTCTGGCTGAAGGATTCTTTAAGAGGGTTGACAGGGTAGTGAGCAAGAGTGGCAGAACTATATTCGTGCCGATTCAGACCTTGGATGGGGACTAAGCTATCCTGCAAGACTTCAGCATGATGAGGGCAAACGAGAACTCCTGGCACCTGATGACTGCGATGCCAATACAATTCGCCATAGGTTTGCTGGTCGTCTTGAACGCACTTGGGGCAGAACCTGAAATACCGGGGCACACTTACCAAGCTGGCTCGAATCCCCACCCGGTCATGAATGCCTCCTCCATCGCCCGATCGCATTGCCTCAAGGATTTGTTGCGATCGCTCCTGCGGCAAAAAGGCAGCATAGAAGCGGTACAGCGTGTGGTTCTGAATCAACTCCTCAACTTCGATCCGCGAGATCAGAGACAGATTCGTGGCTAACGCCTCCAAATTGCAAGGCAGGTCAGCAGTCGCGATCGCGTTATGGGAATTGAACAGCTCCTGCACCGTGATCTTGGACCCCATGTTGCCGCTTCTAATATGATAGCGAGCAAGGATGCTGTAGAGAATTTCGTCTGGGTATGGCTTGGGAAAAAAGC
>Ga0209724_1000369_pt1 | contig 44353 bp, 39 predicted proteins | sample grotaG_FD_184143 | JGI IMG/M metagenome (GOLD analysis project Ga0209724, IMG submission 184143) | Glacier valley bacterial and archeal communities from Borup Fiord, Nunavut, Canada, to study Microbial Dark Matter (Phase II) -... | ecosystem: Environmental > Aquatic > Freshwater > Ice > Glacier ... | reverse complement strand
TACGTGCGATCCTCTACGAATACCTGAACTTCCATGACTTCGGCCAGCAAATGCGCCGCTTGATGGCCGGGCGTATCCACCTGATCGGTGTCAAGCGGACGGCGTACGGACGACGCTTCCATATGAACGGCGCGCCCTTCGGTCTGCGTCAAATGGCCGACTTCCAGAAAGTCGCCTTTATCACGCGCAACGTGAATCCACACTTCGGAATAAATCCGCTCAAGCACAGCCGCTCCATTCAGCCCGTTAGCACTAACTCCATTGATTTTGAGCGGCTCGCGGCGGCTGATCGCGTGACTCACCAGCACATAGTCCACTTTTTCAAAAGGCACTTGTTTGGTGACACCCATCGGACGCCGCACAAAACGAATCATCCGATTGCGCCGATCGAATTGAACGGCACTGGTTAGTAACAGCGCGGCCAGGTGATACAACGCGTTAAGCGCCATCAGTACAGCCACGATTACGCCCACTAATGGCAGCCAATCGGGTTGCACGGATGCGTAATTGGTGCGCAGTTCACCCGCCGCGAGCAGCCCGAAAATGATCGCCAACACGCCAAAAAAGACGGTTCGGCTGAGCGTTTCAAGTCGCCACGCGCGCGAACGTTCCCAATTCAAACCGTTGCGCCCTTCGGTCAGCGCCCATTCACCGATCGCGATGGGGGGTGATAAGCGCTGAACGTCTGGTAACGTGACGAGACTTTCAGCATTTGCATCTACCGTAGTGCCGATAGCGTCTACTACATCCGGCACTTGCAGCATTGGATCAACGGGTTCAAGCGTTGGTAGTTCGGCAGGCACAAAACGGAAAGGCTTATCGAGCGCTTCGGCCAGCGCTTTGCCGGACGCTTCGGCGGTCGTCCCTTCAAGCTGTGCCTCGGCGTCGAACCAGCGCAGCAGCCCACACCAACGTCCGCCGCGCTCCTGTGCATAATCGGCGGTGAGCAGCAGCCCTAAGTGCCAGCTTTTATCCTCGACAGCCCAACCGACGATCACGCGGTCGATCAACGGCGCGGCGAGCATCCCTTCCGGAAGATTGCGGGCGCGCGCAAAGGCGGCTTGATAGGTCAAACCGCTGCGCGTAGCCTCGACCAGCGGCACTGACTCGGTACTTTGTCGGTTGAAAAGCCGCCATAGGCCATTATCGGCCTCGATGGTCAGGTTGTTGGCGGCGGAGAATGTTTGCATCTACAACTATCTTTCCTAACAAAAAGGCTCAAAGCAGCACTTCAAAACAGACTTGACGAGCGTACATGATTGCACAGTTCAGCTAATCGCGCTAGTATTTCGGCGTTTCGAGGTAGGGGGGGCCTACTAAGGAAGTTACGAATGCAGCAGAATCAGAACAATCAGCTACCGATCAGTGAGCCGCCCATCAGTGACGACGATACTAATCCGAGTGGCATCCGTCCCATCGGCGGCAGTCGCCCGCCCATCAGTCCATTGAGCCGCGCACTTGGTTTTGCGCTGTCCGCCGGAGCGGTGCTGCTGACGGCTGCCGCTGCTGTGCTCTATTTTCAGCAGAGCAGCACCCCCGCGCCTACCCCACCGCCGCCCACCGTGATTATCGCCACCCGTGCACCCACTGCGATCCCGACACAAGCGCCGCCAACTAGCGCGCCACAAGACCTCAATCAGCCGCCCGCGCCAGATGTGCTGGCTGAACTCATGGCGCAGCCGATCGATACGACTGCCAGTAACAAGGTGCTGTATCGCCAGCAGACCGCCTTCACGATCGCGCCGCCCGGTCCACGCAGCGCACCGATCGACTATAAGATTCAGGTGGGCGATACCATCGAAAAGATCGCCGCCAAGTTCAACATTACACAGGATACTATCGTTTGGAATAACGATGTCGGTTATATCAATCGTTTGGAAGTCGGCACACCGCTGACTATCTTACCGATCGATGGGATTCTGTATACGCCGTCCAGCGATGAGACGATCCAGCAGATCGCGGATAAGTTCAAAGTGTCGGCCTATTCGATCATCGACTCGGAGTACAACAAATTGCAATCCGCAACGCCGAGTTTGCTGCTGCCCGCCAATTCGCTCAGGATCATGATTCCAGGCGGCGTCAGCAAAAAAGTGGCGATCTATTGGAAGCCGACGATCAACACGCTCCCTGCTGCTGCTGGCGCTAAGGGTGGCGGCCAGATTTCTTTCGGTGGTGGCGCTGGCTCATGCGGCTATCAGAGCAACGGCGGCGGCGATGGAAGCCTTGGCTATCCCGTTCAGAATTATACATTCATCCGTGGCTTCACGTCCTATCACAGCGGCGTCGATCTTGCCAAACCGACCGGATCGCCTGTGGTAGCGGCAGGGGCGGGAACGGTCATTTTCGCGGGTTGGAGCGATTGGGGCTATGGCTACGCGATTGTCATTGCGCATACGCCGAAGCTCATGACGCTGTACGGTCACCTAAGCCAGATCGCAGTCTCATGCGGGCAGGTCGTAGCGCGCGCCGCGTACATTGGGGCGGTGGGCAGCACGGGTAACAGCAGTGGACCCCATTTGCATTTCGAGATTCGCGAAAATCAAGTGCCAGTCGATCCGGTGAGCGTTATGGGCGGCTTCTAAGCGAATGATTAACATCACGATGCGCGCGTGAACATCTGGATTCTGACGCAATATTATCCGCCCGAATTTGGCGGATCGGCGCTGACCATGAGTCAACTTGCGCGCCGTCTGGTGATCAGCGGGCAGTGCGTGACCGTATTAACCAGTTTGCCGAATTATCCGACAGGGATTATTGCGCCACCCTACAAGGGTCATGCATTCTATGCTGAAGTGTGCGATGGTGTGCAGGTGGAGCGCGTGTGGGCATATGCTTCACCCAATAAACGAGCACGCGCACGGATGGCGAATCAGATCAGCTTCATGCTCATGGCGATGCTGCGCGGAACGATGCTGCCCCGCCCGGATGTGATCCTGGTCGAGTCGCATCCACTGTTCGTGTGTCTCAGCGGAGGCTGGCTGCGCCGGATCAAACGCGCGCCGGTCGTGCTCAATGTGTCCGATTTGTGGCCGGAGTCAGCGATCGCGGTAGGCATGTTGAAAGCGAACAGCCCGATCGTCAAAATAGCTGAGCGGGTCGAGCGTTGGGCGTATCACGATGCGGCGTATGTGGTGGGCATGACGGAAGGCGTGCGCGTGGGCATTGTGCGCATCATGCAGCAGTCTGCGGCACTGCCTCCCGCCAACGTCACGATGCTCCGCTTTCCGGTCGATCTGCAACGCTTTCGCCCCGGCATGGCTGCCGAACGTGCCGCGATGCGCGCTCAACTTGGCTTTGCCGCCGATGCTTTTGTGGTGGCCTTCCCCGGCAATCTGAGTTTACAATATAATTTTGACGTGATGCTGAATGCGGCGGCGGCACTGCCCACCATTCAATTCTTGATCGCGGGCGGTGGTTCGCAAGCTGAGTACATCAGCGGACAGGTAGCGGCGCGCAATTTATCAAATGTGACGCTGACGGGGATCGTGTCTCATGACGCCATGCCGGGCATTTGGGCGGCCTCTGATGTGTGCCTGATCGCGCTGAATACGCATCCACTGTTTGAAGGCACAGTGCCCGCCAAACTGGTCGAAGCGCTGGCGGCGGGAGTGCCGATCGTGGCGGCTATTCGAGGTGAGGCGCAGCAGTTGCTCAGCGAAACAGGCGCAGGCATCGTGATCGCGCTGAATGACTCCGCCGCCGCGATCGAGACTTTGCGCCGATTGGCCGAACAACCCGAACGGCGGCAGCACATGTCAGCGGCGGGGCGTGCCTATGCCGAAGCGCATTTGTCGATCGAGGCTGTGCAGCGCGCTTTCACGGCGATTTTCGAACAGGTTGTTAACGATTATAAATGACTGAAAAGTTGAGGGTGTAAAATTGAACACGGAAAAACTGAACACAGCAGGATTGAACACAGTCGCAATGCTTGAAAAACAGCACAATTGGGCGGGCAATTACACATACAGTGCCGCCCGCTTGCATTACCCCGAAACGGTCGCGCAAGTGCAGGCGCTCGTCCGTGCCAGCCATAAGCTGCGCGTGCTTGGCTCACGTCATTCCTTCAACAGCATCGCGGACTCGACCGAAGACCTTGTTTCGCTCGAACGATTCGATCCGGTGGGAGTGATCGATCATGAGCGTCATACGGTGACCGTGGCAGGCGGCGTTCGCTATGGGCAGCTCTGCGAACAATTGCAGCGTGAAGGCTATGCGCTGCCCAATATGGCGTCGCTTCCGCACATTTCGATCGCGGGCGCTTGTGCCACAGCCACACACGGCTCAGGCGATCATAATGGCAGCCTTGCCACGTCGGTATCTGCGCTTGAACTGGTCACAGCGGACGGCGAAGTCGTCGTTTTATCGCGCGATCAACAGCCGGATCAGTTGCAAGGGGCGATCGTGGGTTTAGGTGGGCTTGGCGTGGTCACCCATCTTATGCTCGATTTGCTGCCGAGCTTTCAGATGCGCCAGAATGTCTATGAAAATCTGTCACTGGCGCAGGTAGAAGCGCACTTCGATGAGATCATGGCGAGCGCGTATAGTGTCAGTCTGTTCACCGATTGGCGCAGCGCAATGTTCAATCAAGTCTGGTTGAAGCGCCGCGTGGTGGAAGGAAGCCCATTTGAGGCTGATCCTGAGTTTTTCGGCGCGACACGTGCGCTTACCCCATTACATCCGATTTGCGGGATCTCAGCGGTCACTTGCACGGAACAAATGGGCATTCCGGGCGCATGGTACGAGCGCCTGCCACATTTTCGGCTGGAGTTCACGCCTAGCAGTGGCGATGAATTGCAAAGCGAATACATCGTGCCGCGCGAACACGCAATCGCCGCCCTGCAGACGATCGATCGTTTGCGCGATGTTGTGACTCCGCTGCTACAGATTTCCGAAGTACGGACGATCGCCGCTGATACGCTGTGGATGAGTCCATTTTATCAGCAGCCGTGCATGGCGATCCATCTGACCTGGCAAAAAAACGAACCAGCAGTCAAGCAAGTGCTGCCCATCATTGAAGAAGCGCTTGCAGCATTCAACGCGCGCCCCCATTGGGGAAAAGTATTCACGATGCCAGCAGCACGCGTGCAAACCCTTTACGAAAAGATGCCGGATTTTCAACGCTTGCTCAACACCTACGATCCACAAGGGAAATTTCGCAACGCATTTCTGGACACCTACATTTTTGGTGAGCAGCACACCGTTTAGAGTCCAGTAGGCGGGACGGGAGTCAGCTAGCCGGTTGTTCCATTTGCAATTCATCGGTGGGCAACCCGGCCAGTTTCATGATCATCAGCGCGTTGGTAGATGGGCACGGGCCGCTGCGCAGCGTGTAATCGAACGATAAATTGCCGTCCACAACGTGATCCTGAAAGTGATAGTTGACGATCGCCGTGCCTTCATCGGCCAGATGCACCAATTCCAGATCGTGTGTCGCCAGAATGCCGATGCCGCGCCGTCCCACCAGCGATCGAATGTAGGCGCGGCTGCCGATGAAGCGCTCGCGGCTGTTGGTGCCTCGGAACATTTCATCGATCAGAAAGAATAACGGCGCGCGCTCATCGCTATCGAATGCGCTCAACAATGCCGATAACCGCCGTACTTCCGCGTAAAAATACGAGTAGCCGTCAGCTACCGAGTCGCTCACCCGAATACACGTAAAAACGCGCATCACGGACGCCTCGAACGCGCTGGCATTGACCACGCCGCCTGCATACGCCATGCACAAGCCGATCCCAACAGCGCGTAAAAAGGTGCTTTTGCCCGCCATGTTCGATCCGGTGAGCAACGCAATCTGATCAGTTTGGCCGAGCGTAAAATCGTTGGTGACCTGCCGATCGGCGCGAATCAATGGGTGACCCAAACCAACAGCTTGAATATGCGGCGATCGCTGTCCCGCATTTTTTGCAGGGCTGAATGTGGGCGTACTGTATTCGGGTTGCAGCCAGCCGAAACTCGCCAACCCGCCGAGCGCTTCCAGATCGAACACGATGTCCAACAGCGTGGGCAGCCGTTCGGCTAACTGCGCGCGTGCGATGTTGAGCCGCCACGCAAAGAACATGTCCCACGGCACAATCGCGTTGATCGGCAGCCACAAAAACGCGTTATGGGTGATGCTCGCGCCTGCTGCGATGTTACCAACCTGTCGCAAAAAGTCCGATAGGCGCTGCTGAGGTTGGCTGAACGGCGCGCAAACTTCAGCGAGTTGGCTACCGGGTGGATAGGGGTAGCGCTCCAAAAAGAGCACGACCGCGCCCAACCGCTGCAACGCGTCCTGCGTATCCAGCGCCTGATCGAACACTTCGCCAATATCGCGCGTGCGTCGAAAATAAAAGCCTGCGTAAACGATCAGCGAGATCAACCAGAATGCCGGAAGCTGTGCCACGGCGGACAAGGCGAACAGGCTGATCGTCACGGCGGCTAATGCGCTCAGGATACGCAGATCGGGCAGGAGCGCGCGTTGTTCGGGCTTCGGCGCGATCCAGGCTAACAAGCTGCTCGCTTCCCAATACGGCTCGCGACCCGCCGCGAGCCGTCCGTTGAGCGTCAGCTTATCGAAAAACAAGGGGCGCGCGGTCAGCTCCTTGACGAGCGCTTGCCGCTGCTGAATCGTGTCTAATGTTGGCGGCGCGCTGCATAACCAATCGAGCAAGCGCTGACTGCCTTCGCGCGAGGTGGCCGTATTCAGCAGGCGTTGCACGGAACGCTCGCCCACCAAATCCAGATCGACGGCGATCGGCGGCGGCGCGGCGGTGAACAACGGACGCGGCAAGCCATCCCATTCTCGCTGAATGCGCGCGATGTGCGTACTTTTAACCACGCGCCACGCTCGCAGCCGCCCTATTCCGCGCGTGATTCGGCGGTGCTGAGCGACTGCCACGCCAAAGCCGATCAAGGTGAGCACGATAGCGAGCGTTCCGGCGGCGCTTGAGTTGGTCGCGTCACTGGCGTATAACAGCAAAGCGATCGCTGCGCCGATCACGAACACCGCTAGCCGTAACCAGCCGATCCGTTCCGATAAGCGTTGCAAGGTGCTCAGGCGGCGATCAAGATGAACCAGCGTGCGTTGCAGGTGACCGAGCCGTTGTTGGGTGGTGCTGGATGTTGGTAGAGTAGTCATGTGGGGGAAGGAATTTGTCGATACATAACGCCTATTATGCCAGCTTTTTGGTGAAAACAACAACAGCCTGACGTTGTCCGCTTCACCCCTAACCCCATTTTCCCGTGTACTAGTGGGTCACCACAGCAGATTTCAGGAATACGACGGGACGCCGGACGTAGCAGGCCACGTCCCTACCGCGCGCCGGATTGTCGGTAGGGACACGGCAGGCCGTGTCCGCAACCCTCGAAATTCAGTGTAGCGGACTATAAGGGGAGCTGCACCCTGTACATAGAATCACGTTATAATCGAACCAATTTATTTTACGATGCGAGAAAGTAACTTTCCCATGCAACAAGCATTGCATTTACAGCAATATATCGCGGGCGAATGGGTCAACGCGTCCAATGGTCATACCTGGGATGTGCGCAATCCGGCCACCGAAGATGTGATCGCGACGGTACCCTTTGGTGATACGACCGACGCGCGCGCCGCTTTGGAAGCCGCTAAAGCCGCCTTTCCGAGCTGGTCTGCGAAGCCACCTTACGAACGTGGCGCGATCCTGATCAAAGCCGCTAATATGCTGCGTGAGCGTGCCGATGAGTTCGCGCCGATCATGACGCGCGAATGTGGCAAGCCGCTGATCGAGTCGCGCGGCGAATGGATGGCAAGCGCCGATCTGTTGGAATGGTTCGCGGAGGAGGGCAAGCGTGTTTATGGGCGCACCATTCCGTCGCGGCGAGCGAATAAGCGCGTGATCGTGCTGCATCAACCCGTCGGCGTGATCGCGACGATCACCGCCTGGAACTTTCCAGCGTGGCTGTTGGCGCGCGCATGGGGCGCAGCGTTGGCGGCGGGCTGCACGGTAGTAGGCCGCCCATCCGAACTCACGCCCATGAGCGCAATGGCCTTGACCAACGTATTAATTGATGCTGGCTTACCGCCCGGCGTGTTGAATCTGGTCAATGGTGACCCGGAAACGATGGGCGCGGAATTTCTGCGTAACCCGATCTGCCGCAAGATCAGCTTCACAGGCAGCACGCGGGTAGGTCGGCTGCTGATGCAGGGCGCTTCACAAAATATCACGCGCCTATCGCTGGAATTGGGTGGCAGTGCGCCGGTGCTGGTCTTCCCGGACGTTGATCTGGATTGGGCAGCGAAACAATCCGTCGCCTCGAAGTTTCGTAATAACGGGCAGGTATGCGTTGCGCCGCAGCGTTTTTATGTGCATAACGATGTGCATGAGCAGTTCTTGGACAAGGTTCACGATCTGGTCAGTGCGCTTAAAGTTGGCAACGGTCTGGACAAAGAGACGAATCTCGGCCCGCTGGTGACCGCCATGCAGCGTGATAAAGTCGAGGCGCTGACGGTCGATGCAGTTGCCAAAGGTGCTACCGTCGTTGTTGGCGGGTCGCGACCATCTGAACGCGCACACGGCTATTTCTTCGAGCCAACGGTGCTTACCGGAATCGGACCCGATATGCGGATCGCGCGTGAAGAAGTGTTCGGACCCGTGATGCCGGTAGTGCCCTTTCACAGCGTGGAAGAAGCATTGGCGCTGGCGAACGATACCGAATACGGGCTGGCGGCGTATGTCATGACGCACGATCTGAACACATCAATTCGCATGTATGAGGGGTTGGAGTTTGGCATTGTAGGCGTCAACGATATGCTGCCGACAGCAACTGAAGCGCCCTTTGGCGGCATGAAACAAAGCGGCGTGGAGCGCGAACAAGGCAGCGAAGGCTTGCACAAATATCTGGAAACGAAGATGGTATCGATCGCGCTGTAGGCAGCTGAAAGCTAATGCCGTTTGTTTACGCACGTTGACGAGAAAGCCCTCATCCCTACCGAGCGTGCCAAGCCGCGTTCGCCTGATACTATGCCCCTGTCAGCCCATAGGAAGATCAGGAGTCAGCAATCAGGTTGGGATGAGGGCTTTTAAGCGAATTCAGTACGACTTGGGCAGCGATGGATCAACATCCAACGCCCAACGTAAAATACCACCTTCAAGGTTCAGCACATTCGTGTAGCCTTCCGACTCCAGGAAAGTGGCAACCTGCGAACTGCGCCCACCACTGCGGCACATCACCACTACTGGCGTATCTTTAGGAATTTCGGCGGTGCGCTGCGGAATCTCGTTCATCGGGATCGCTTTGGCAAAGGCAACCTTGCTGATGTCGCGCTCCCAATCTTCGCGCACGTCGATCACGTCGAGCGTTTCGCCCGCATCCAGGCGCGTTTTGAGTTCTTTCGGGCTGATATTCTTGATCATTGGCAGACTCCTTTAGCGAATTCTGAGCAGCTTAATACGTCGGTTGACTCGGATCGATCTCGCGTGCCCAGGCGTTGATGCCGCCTTTCAGGTTCACCAAATTTGTGAAGCCTTGCTCCTGCAACAGGATGATCGAGTCGCGGCTGCGAATGCCCGTTTTGCAGTGAACGATCACTTCATGGTCGCGCGGAATCTCAGCAGCGCGTACCACCACTTGCCCCTTCGGGATGCGCAGGCTGCCGTCGATTGCGCTGATCTCCCACTCGTGCGGATCGCGCACATCCAGAATGATCGGTTGATCGCCCGCGTCCATGCGCGCTTTCAAATCGTGAACGGTGATCGACTTGATCCCTTGCTCCGCCGATTTCACTTTGTAATCGCTGCGATCGTGGGCAGGCACACCGCAAAACTGCTCATAATCGATCAGTTCGTGGATCGTCGGATGTTCGCCACATACCGGGCATTCCGGGTTCTTGCGCAGCTTGATCGTGTCGAACGTCATTTCGAGCGCATCGTACAATACCATGCGTCCGATCAGTGGCTTGCCGATCCCCAAAATGAGCTTGATCGCCTCAGTCGCTTGTAAAGTGCCGATCGTACCGGGCAAAATGCCGAGTACGCCGCCTTCTGCGCAGCTTGGCACCAATCCGGGCGGCGGTGGCTCCGGGAATAAGCAGCGGTAGCACGGCCCGCGCTTGGCGTCAAACACTGAGAGCTGGCCTTCAAAGCGGAAGATGCTGCCGTACACGTTCGGCTTGCCGAGCAATACGCACGCATCATTCACCAGATAGCGCGTCGGAAAGTTATCCGTGCCGTCGATGATCACGTCGTAATCCTTGAGGATGTCCAGCGCATTCTCAGAAGTGAGCGGCACATTGTGCTTATCGATCACCAGATAGGGATTGATGTCCGACATTTTGGCGGCGGCACTGTCCAGCTTGAGCTTGCCAACATCGCTGGTATAGTGGATCACTTGCCGCTGCAAATTCGTTTCATCGACCACATCGTAATCGACCAGACCAATGCGACCAATACCCGCCGCCGCCAGATACAGCGCCAACGGACTGCCTAGCCCGCCAGTACCGATCAACAGCACACTGGCGGCTTTCAATTTGCGCTGACCCTGAATACCCACTTCAGGCATGATCAAATGGCGGCTGTAACGGCTGATCTCGTCGTGCGAAAGCGTCACATCTTCCGGCGCGATCCGCTCCATAGGCTGCCGATCCGCGATGTGTTCTGCGCCACCCGCAATGCTCGGAATAATGCGCAGATTGTCGCTTGCGGATATATCGGTGTCCATGCCGTCGCGGTAACGCACGTCTTCATCGCCGATAAAAACATTGACGAAGTTGCGGAGGCGGTCGCCTTCGTAGATTTGCGCTTTCAAGTCGGGATGCTGGCGCAAGAGATCATCCAGCGCCGCGCCGACAGTCGCGCCCTGTACAGTGATCTCGGCATTGCCGCCCGTATAAGCGCGTAAGGGCGTCGGGATTTTAATGGTCGTCACGATAACGAGTCTCCTATGCTAAAAAACGATCACTTTCAGGCGGCTTCAGGGTGAAACGGACAGCGCAAGTTCAAGGAATTGTGCGCGATCTTCAGTGAGCTGCCAGGCGCGACACTCTGCCGCTTGCCCATGCTGTACCGACGTGATCAGATAACAAAAGAACGGCAGCGCATACACTCGATCGTACTCTGAGGGCACGGCAGGCGAATCAGGATGCGAGTGGTAATAGCCTACCAGCGCGAGTCCGGCGGCGTCCGCTTCATCCTCAAGGCGTGCCCAATCGATCGGCGTCATGGCATAGCGATGGAATTGTTCTTCAGCGGCAAAGACGTTGGTGATCGGTCGCACTTCGCTAATCGTCAGGTGATCAGCGTCACGCTTACCAAGCAAAAAGCCGCCACCTTCGTTCGGATAGCTCTTTTGCAGCCAACCGAAAATAGTACGTTGCAGTTGGGAAGTGATTTCAACATTCATGGCGATTAGATAGGTCAACCCCGCTGTGTCTTACGTGTGCTCAGGTGCAATCACAGCACTCAACGATACTTCGTGACCACTCAACGCCGATTGATACATCGCTTCAAGGACGCGCACATCGGCCAATCCCTGCTCGCCATCCGAGGGTGGCGGCGTCCCGTTGTGGATAGCGTCCACCGTGGCGCTGACAAACTTATCGTGTCCCCACGCTTTGCCCGATGCTCGTAAACCAGGGATGATCGTCACAGGTTCGCCTTCGATTTCGGTGTACAAACGCAGCGTGTTTTCGATCGTATAATTTTCGATCGATAAAACGATCGTGCCTTGTGCGCCCTGAATCTCTATATGGATCAGGTCATCCTGCGGCTGCCGATGCTCTGCCCAGGTCGCTTGCAAAACAGCATTCGCGCCGTTCGCAAAGCGGATGAAACCGATTGCGCCGTCTTCCACATCGAACTGCGTTTCGCCCATTGGACCAGGTTTGCGTCCCCACGTTTTGAGGCCATGCGCTCCGAACAACGAACGGGTGGCACCGCTGACCGTTTGCACTTCGGGGAAATCCATCAGCCATTGCGCCAGATCGAGCACATGCACGCCCAGATCGATCAACGCGCCGCCACCCGCCATTTTCTTGCTGACGAACCAGCCGCGCCCCGGAATACCCGTTTCGCGTCGCCAGGTCGCGCTGATGTGATGCACCGCGCCGATCGTACCCGCCTTGATCACGCGTTGAACCCACTGCACATCCTCGCGATAGCGATAGTTGTAGCAGATCACCAGCCGCCGATCAGCTTTTTGCGCGGCATCGATCATATGCTGCGCTTCAGCGGCGCTGGTCGCCATCGGCTTTTCGCAGATCACGTGAACACCCGCTTCCAATGCTGCAATGGTCACTTCGGCGTGCAGATAATTTGGCAGGCACACGCTCACAATGTCGAGATGCGCATCGGCTAACATGTGCCGATAATCGGTATAGCCACCTTCAGGCGGGACATGGTACTCACTGCTGAACGTTTTGATCTTTTCTTCGTCAACGTCGCAAAACGCGACCAACTGGGCATTGGCATTGCTTTGATAGCCTTTGGCGTGCGAGCGCCCAACGCCGCCACCAATGATCCCGGCGCGCAAAACAGACTCTGTCATGAAGACTCCTTAGTAAACTACATCGCCGCGAATACCTCACTCGTTGAAGAGTTCGCCCACGCTGCGCCCTTCATGTGCGCGTATGATCACTTCACCGAGCAGCGGCGCAATGCTGAGCACCGTCATGTTTGGCAGCAGTGCCAGCTTTTTGGCCGGAATCGGCAGCGTGTTAGTTGTGACAAACTCTTTGACGGGCAGCACCCCCAACGTATCGACCGCATTACCGCTCAGCACGGCGTGTGTAAAGGCTACGTACACATCATTTGCGCCGTGTTCTTTCACCGCGCGCACGGCATTGCTGATGCTGCCGCCGGTGTCGCATTCATCATCGACCAGGATCACGTCTTTACCTTCCACATCGCCAATAACCGTCACGACTTCGCTGATGCCCAGGTTGCTGCGCCGCCGCTTCTCGACAAAGGCCAGCGGTACGTTGATCTTGGCAGCATAGTTGCGGCCTTTTTTGGCAAATCCCAGATCAGCAGTAACGACGACCGCGTTGCTCAGATTTTTTTCGATGAAATAATCGCCTAACAGGTGAAAAGCGCTCAGTACATCGCCAGGGACGCTGAAAAAGCCCTGAATTTGTCCGGCGTGCAAATCCACCGTCACATACCGATCAGCGCCTGCTACCTGGATCATGTCGGCCAGCAGACGCGCCGTAATAGGCACGCGCGGTTGATCTTTCTTGTCGCTGCGACCGTATGCGAAATACGGAATGACGACGGTGATACGCCCTGCCGAGTCGCGTTTGAGCGTATCGATCGTGATCAGCAGTTCCATAATGTTATCATTGACGGGTGAGGTCATGCCTTGAATCAGGTAGACATCCTGGCCGCGTGCGCTGCGATGCAAGCGAACGAAGATATTTTCGTTGGGGAATTTATTAATATCGCGTCCGCTGAGTTCAACACCGAGATGTTCGGCCACTTCACGTCCCAGGTCGGGGTACGACGACCCACAGAACAGTTTAACTTTGCCATATTGCCCTGGCACTTCCCGACGGTCAGCCGGATCGTAAACATATTTGGTACCAGGTACTTTTGAGCGGTGCGGTTGAGTCATAAATCGCACGTTTCCTATTTATTTTCGATTGGGTGTTTGTGAGAATTGTCACTCATTAGCACGCGCACTGCAAATAGCGGATCAATCTCGCGCGCGAGCACCCGATCCAGCAGCGCTTCAAAATCGCGCGTGTCGATATGTGCCAGCAGCTGCGCCAGTAATCTTTCGCGCAGCCGCTCGGCAATTTCCGCAGAAAGGCGCGCCCGCTCACGCTGTTCAAGGACGCCGCCCTGCCGCAAGTACGCGCGATGCGCCGCGATCTGATCGGCCAACTCCGGGATACCGCGCGCTTCAGTGGCGACCGTTTGCAGGATCGGCGGTTGCCAGCCCGAAATCGTCATTTCGACGGCCTCGGCTTGATCGTGTGGTCTGGCACTGTTGATACTCTCCATGCGCAGCGTATGATGTACGATCGGTTCGGCGCGATGGCCGAGATCGAGCATGGCGCGTAATGCTTTGACGGTACTTTCAACCCCTGCGCGATCGGCTTTGTTGACGACCAGAATATCCGCAATTTCGAGGATGCCCGCTTTGATCGCCTGAATATCATCGCCTGCGCCGGGCGCTTCAAGTACCAGCGTGGTTTGCGCCGCGCCTGCAATATCGACTTCGCTTTGACCCGCGCCGACAGTTTCAACGAGCACAATGTCGAAGCCCGCCGCATCCAGCACGCGGATCATGTCGGTAGTAGTGACGGCTAACCCACCCAATGCGCCGCGCGTCGCCATGCTGCGAATGAACACGCCCGCATCGCCGGATAAATCGCGCATCCGAATCCGATCGCCCAAAATCGCGCCGCCGCTGAATGGGCTGGTCGGGTCTACCGCAATGATCGCAACTGTCAAGCCTTGTGAGCGGTAATGCTGCGTCAGGGCGCTGACCAGACTGCTCTTGCCAGTGCCCGGCGCGCCCGTCAATCCGATAATGTGTGCGCGGCCTGTTTGCGGATACAGCGCGGCTAATTCATCATCCGCCTGACCATTTTCGACGCGGGTCAGCAGCCGCGCGAGTTCACGCCGGGTTAGCGTCATGAGCAGCACGGGTAGTGCGATCGGGCGCGCCGTCGATCAGAGCATGAACCTGCATCACGATGTCCGCCGTGTTAGTGCCGGGGCCAAAAATCGCGCTGACGCCCATTTGCTTGAGCGGCTCTACATCTTCGCCGGGGATGATGCCGCCGATGATCATCTTCACGTCATTCATATCATTGGCGCGCATCAGCTCGAAAATGCGCGGCACCAGCGCCATGTGTGCGCCGCTCAAAATGCTGAGGCCGATCACGTCCACATCTTCTTGCAATGCGGCTTCCACGATCATTTCGGGCGTCTGGCGCAGCCCGCTGTAAATAACTTCCATACCCGCGTCCCGTAAGGCGCGCGCGATGATCTTTGCGCCGCGATCGTGACCGTCCAAGCCCGGCTTAGCGACTAATACTCTGATTTTGCGATCGATCATTAAGAAACTCCAATAATTTGTGCGTAGCAATCCATAATTTTCAACCTTCGGCGCGGAGCAATTCTAACATATCATTCTACCGCCGAACGTCAATAGTTGAACACTTCGATCGTACCGATCACTAATGCGCGATCCACCTGTTGGCCGAGCGTTGGATCGGGCAGCAGCCGTGCATTGTCCCACGATTGATACGCCGCGAGTCGAATAGTATACATGCCAGCTTTGAGCGTCGTGGGAAGCGTCAAGCTGCGCTGATCATCATACAATACGCCCGATTGCCATTGACTCGTTTGGTGCGGGATCAATGCGCCTTGCGGGCCACCATCGGTTTGTACAACAAGTGAACCATCCGGCGCGATCACGTACAGCGCAAAAGAATAATCCAGCGTGATTGGCGCATCTGCCGACCACCACAGATTTACTGCGAAGGTATCGCCCGCGTGCAGCGGTTGGCGCGCTGGCAAATCAGCGCCATGATAGCGCAGTGCATCCCCAAACAGGCCTCCGATCGGCTGCGGAGCGGGCTTATACAAAGTTGCGATCATGTAGTACGGACCGAATGCTTCGGTTTGTACGCGATCGGTTTGCAAGCGCTTGATCAGGGCGGCGTCCGTAGCGCGTTGATCGGCAATATACCAGATACGCCGCGCCGGAGCGCTGTCGCTCATGGGCGTCAGCAGCCCGCCCGGATAGTAAATTTGCGCGTAAAATGACCACTCAACCGGATTGCCACAGTTGCAATGTGGATCGATCGCGATCTGATCGCCGGGCTGATAGCGCCGCCCCAGTTCGCGCACAATATCGCGCGTCGGTTTCTCGTCGGACAGCGGCGGACGGTACAATTCGACCGGAAACGGCGCGACCGCAAACATCAGCAGAGCGATCGGCAGCACAGGGCGGATCACGCGTGGCAGGTGGCTGAGTCCAAGCGCCAGCAACAAAATCACGCCGGGCACGATGTACGACAAATAGCGCACAGCGATCAACAGCAGAAAGTAGCGCAAGACATACATGATCAACGGTGCGCCGATCGCCCACAATAGCAAATACGTGATCACTTGCGGTTTGTTTTGTCGGTTATTGCGCCACCACAAGAACAATCCGATCGACGCCAAAACGAGCAACGCTAACAGCAAAATGGGCTGTCTACCCGCTAGCCAACCGTAAAAGTTGCTGAGCACGCTGTCTGCTTCCGCTGGCGCAAGATGTTCGCTGATATTCTTTTGGCGCACCTGTGCGATGCCGATCAAGCGTGAAGCGAGTGGGATCAACAAGATCGCGAAAAGGGCAATCACCGCGATCCAACGCAAAGTGATCGCACGCCGCTGTGCGCGTTGGCAGGTGATCACGAACAGCGCGCCATGCAGCAGCGTCAGCCCGATCAACAGCGCGGCGGTATAGCTCGTGTACAGGCACAAAGCGAGCACGATCGCATACAGGAGCACGCGCCGCCATGCCGTAGGATGAGCGAGCCAGCGCAAGTGCAGCCATGCCAGCAAAGGTACGAGTACTAGCAACAGCGCATAACCGCGCGCTTCCACTGTCAGGTACACCATGTAGGGCAGCACCGCGTACAGTAATGCCGCCAACACACCCGCCCATGCGCCACCGATTCGGCGCGCCACCCGATACAGCAGCGCGATCCCGATCAAGCCGCACAACACCGACGGCAGCCGCCCGGTGACATCGTTGAAGCCGACTAAATACGTCCAGCCGCGCAGCAGCAGGTAGTACAACGGCGGCCAATCGTACGGCGTCAGCGCCAAGGTTTGTGCAAAGCTGCCTTGCGTTTGCCAGAGCGACCATACTTCATCCCACCACATCGGCACGCTGGCGATCAACGCAAAACGCGTGACCGCGCCGATCAACAGGATGATCAGCGCGGTTGTGATAGGTGATACGGATGAAACCGCGAAACGTTTGGGCAGCACAACGGGTCGCTTTATCGGATCAGACAGCCTTTGCCAGCTCTGCAAAATCGGCGTCACTCAAATGCAGTGAAGCAGCGGCGGTATTTTCCTCAAGGTGATCGACTGACGCCGTACCCGGAATCGGAAGCATCACGCCCGACCGTTTGAGCAGCCAGGCCAGCGCGATTTGCGACGGCGATGCGTTATTGCGCTGTGCAATGTGTTCCAGCGGGCCGCCTTCACGCGCCAGATTCCCGGTTGCGAGCGGAAACCAGGGGATGAAAGCAATATGCTCACGATCGCACAGATTGAGCACCGACTCATCAGCACGATCACTCAGGTTGTAGCGATTTTGCACCGACACAATCGGGACGATCTTGCGTGCGGCTTCCAACTGCTGTACATCTACGTTCGATAGGCCGATATGCCGAATTTTGCCTGCTTTTTGCAGATCAGCCAGCGTGCCAACCGAGTCCTCAAAGGGTACGGCGGGATCGGGACGGTGAAACTGATACAGGTCGATTTGTTCCAGGCGCAGACGCTTCAAGCTGGCGTCGAGCGCTTCCCGCAAATGTTCAGGGCGTCCGTCGGGATACCAGTTATCGGGGCCACCGCGCAGTAAGCCGCCTTTCGTCGCAATCGCGAGTCCGGCGGGATACGGATACAGCGCTTCCGCGATTAAGTCTTCGCTCACCTCAGGGCCGTAAGCGTCTGCGGTATCGATCAGGTTGATGCCGAGTTCAACCGTGCGCTTCAAAACGCGGATACATTCGTCATGATCGGCGGGTGCGCCCCAAATGCCTTTGCCGGTCAACCGCATAGCGCCAAAGCCGAGTCGCCGCACGGTCAGATCGCCACCTGTGCCGCCAAACGTGAATTCACCGCTGGCCGCTGCCACTTGCTCATTCGTCCAATTCGTCATGTGCTGTTGAGCCTTTCCATGCTGTTTTTGAAGGTTGATAAGCCGCTAACTATAACCCTAATTGGCGGGCTTGAATGACTCATCCGCTGCTTTAGCGGGCTGATCTTCACAAAACTCCCAACTCAATTCCTTGATCGGCGCAGTTTTGAGCGCCTGCTGAAACGCTTTGTTGCTGGCAAACGTCGGTTCGCTGAGATAGCTCGCTTCAGCGCGCACCGTGAATTGATCGCAATCGAACGGCCACGGCGTGACGGATATGCTGCCGTCATTACGCTGCATCACGTCATAGCGCACGCCGTCGGGTCCCTCGCTGATCTCTAACGCACGTTCGCGCGTCGGGAGCTGTCGCTGACACAGGATCAACGATAGGCGATCTGCCCACTGCATCAGCGCGTAAGCATTTTCAGCTTCGCCCTTTTTAACTTTCAGCGCGCGCCGCCACTGCTTCTGAGCTTCCTGCTGCGCGTCCAGAAACGCATCCAGATCAGCACGAGTGCCACGCTGCGGCTCAAACAAAAAGCTCATGTGCATCGAGCTGAGCATCGCCACCCACCGCCCGCGATACTGCGAAACGTCCGTGATCTCGGTTGGCCCGTCCAACGTCAGGCGACCCATCGTGAAATCGCGCGGAGTGCCGATCGGTGTCAGGTGATCTTCGGCTTCGCGTTCACGTTCCATATCGTCGTGCTGCATGATCGCAGCTAGCGTTTCGATCCAGCGTTCAGGCCGATCGGTGGCTCGCCAATGGGCGGCTAATTCAGCGGCTAACAGCGCATGAGCGCGGTGATAAATGATCTCCCAACCTTTTTCGACAGCGTTAACAATCATGGCGCGAGTCCCATTGCTTTGTGTTTCGGTAACTATAAAGCAAGAAACTCACCACTGCCCAACGGCACTTATGGCGATGGGCTTACGCTGCTGGAAAAGCGATCGCAATCGGCGCAGTGGAATGCTGTTCGGCGTAGTCCCAGGCGTAGGGCACGGCCTCGCTTAGCCACCATGTCCAGAATATCAGATAGCGCGCCGGATCGGTACGCCGTTGTTCATCATCCGGCATGGCCTCCGTAACTTCATCGTGAACGAGCGCGTACATTTCGGCAGTGGTTGTATCCGCGTCGCAACGAATCACAATTCTTTCTTTGGTACGAATATTGATCCCACTTCCACTTGCAGGCCAACCTTGATCTATAACTTTTGCTGCATACTCTATAACATTAAACGCGAGTTGTACTTTGAGTTTCTCTGAAAAGATGATTTCCCAGTCGCCACCAGTTGCATAAACAACTTTTTGGAATGCTTGATCATCTGTTGTTAGTTCACCACGCACAATTTTCTCCATGATAGTTACCCAATTGTGAGGCAAAGCCGGCTCATCGTCTTTAGGATCAGCTAAATACCCGTGCCCTTGAAGCATCGGCTGTATGTATAAAAATGCGAACTTCGCCATGACGACGGCCAACACGTTATGCGCCTGTTTAGCAGTTTCAGCGCCGAGATCATCAAACGCTTGATAGATCGTTTTGAGTGTGTCGGATGGCAGTTGATGCTGAGCATCTTGCTGGATCGCTTTTAGTGCTTGATCGAGCAAGCCCTTCATCTTCTCACTGATTGGCATAGTGTCCCCTTAAAACTCAGATGCGATCAAAATGTAACCGTGCGTTCGCGCCAGAACGTGATCGCGCGATCGGCGGCCTGTTCAACCGATAAGCGGGTGGTATCCAGGCGCGACAAATCGGCCACCTGCAACAATTGCCCATCGCGGCGTAAGGTGCTGAGCGCTGCCGATCGCGCTTTTGGGTCTTGAAAGCGCGCGCCCTGTGCCACATACAGGCGGTGTAATGTTTCGTTCAGCGCACAGGTGAGCAGCATCAGCACACTTGACGCGCCAAGTCGCTCGCGATTCGTTTCGTCCAACAGCGTCGGCGGGTTGACGCTGAGCACTGTGCCACGTCGCAAGGCAAACTCGCGGCACAGCTCGTTTTCCAGCTTTTTGAGGCGCGCTTCCCCGAATAATGCGCGAATATCGTCCGCATTGTGACCTTCGCGCGCTTGCAATTCGGTGTCCAGATTAATGAACAACACGCCGAGCCGCTTTGCGATGATCTGTCCGGTGGGGATCGCGCGTGCGCCAAGCGAACCGCTCAGGATCAAGTTCTGATAGGGCACATTGTGAGCGTTACTGTCCGCGCGCGTATTGATGGCACTCGTCACGGTTGAGGCGCAATCCGCCAGCCGGGGTACCAGTTATCCAACAAAGCGAGCAGATCGTGCAAGGTGTCGATCGTGCCGTCCGGGACGATGTTCGCCTTATCCAGGATTTCGCGATCGGTCACTTCACGCGACGGGATTATGCGCAGCACTGCCCGCATCCCCATACTTTGCGCGCCAGCAATATCCGCTTCGGGGTTATCACCAACAAATATGGCCTCATCCGGCTGCACGTTAAGACAATTAAGCGCCGCCTCGAAAATCGCGCGATGGGGCTTCAAATAGCCCACGTCCGCTGCCGATAAACGACAGTCAATGAAGTGATCGAGCAGCCCGTAAGCGCGCAGTTCAATATCGCGCATCCACATTGGCTGTGCTGAATTAGTGACGATGGCCGTCTTGATATTCGCCGCACTGATGATCGGCAGCACTTCGAGCGCATCCGGGAATACCACAACGCCCTTCACTGGCCCCCAATTGTAGGCTTTCAACATCGCGTCGTGATCGATCCGATCGGCAGGCACACCCATATTTTGGAGTGCCTGCGCCATGATGCTGCCAACGTGCGGCGCGCGCGATCCTTGATAGCCCGCTGTCCAGGCTTCATTGAACAACTGCGAAACCGTCTCGTAAAAATCATCAGGCGCGGCTAACGGATGAACATCGGCGTTGACGTAATTATAAACGAGTTCGAGATGATCCTGCCGATAGGTGTTCCATTCGCGTTGACTCCAATCGATCAACGTATCGTCCATATCGAACAAAATCGCTTTGAGCGTAGCCTGCGCCATTCACTAATCCTTAGCTGATTTGTCGTACCGCATTAGGCTAGCACTGTATCATGCGCCGTGCGGTTATGCAAGCACCTTCACCGATCGGCTTCGACTCCCCAAAGAGGAAGGGGAGTCGAAGCGTATACAGGTCGCTCCTCAGTACAGGGTTTGCGACGGATGAGCGGCGTTAGAACTATGAAATTTCGCGCGGCTTACCCCTCAGCCACTTACGCACACTGAACAAACCGCCAAACCCCAACAAAGCGATCAGCAGTGGCGCAGCTAAACCAGTGCTCTCTGCCGGATGTTCACCAGTGCTCGGCAGGAAGCCAGCGGTGATGCGTACCGTCGCTGAGGCGCTGCGAGTGTGACCCTGGCTGTCATTCAGGGCAGCCGAATTGGTAACCATCTGCGGAGGAGTCGCGTTCCTTGATACTACGGCGTCCACCCCTAGCGTGATCACCTGTCCAACTGAAACGGTGCCGATGTTGAACAGCACAACATTGGTCGCAGTATTCAGGGTGAATGTGCCCTGACTGGCTGTCGCTGATTGCAGACTCAGCAAGCCGGGCAGCGTATCCGTGACAACGACCCCGCTGGCCGCGCCGGTGCCAACATTGGTCACCGTAAGCGTGAAGTGAACTGCTGTACCGGGCTGTGCAAGCTGTACATCGGCAAATTTGGTGAGCACCGGGTCTGCTACATTGATCTGCCCGGTTGGAGTCGCTCCGCTGACCGTTGGCGCTGTTGTGCTGGTTGGCAGTGTGCCAGTTATGGTACTGGTCGCAGTACTCGTGTTCAGCGTCCCGGTCGGCGTGCTGGTCGCGGTTGTCGTCGCGGTACTCGTGTTCAGCGTGCCAGTCGATGTGCTGGTCGTAGTTGCCGTCGTGGTAACGGTAACCGTGCTGGTCGTCGTTGTTGTAGGCGTGCTGGTGGGTGTAGATGTGGGTGAAGCGGTGTTGGTGAAAGTCGGGGTGGGAGCTGTTTGCAACCCGGCATTTTCCGTCGCGTCAATCAAGCCCGTAGTAACGGTAACATTTGCAGTTTTACCGCTTGCATCAGGGGCACTGTTGATCGCATTGTTTGATCCAACACGCTGTGGGCTGAAGATGTAACCCCCTGGCGCAGCGAATTGTATCTGATAGGTTGAATTGTTTGTCAATCCGGCAAAATCGTAATAGCCCGGACCGCTTAACCCTTCAAGGCTGCCCGCCGGAACCGTGAGCGTTGGCGTGCTGCCCTGCGACGCACCGCCTTGCAACAAGGTGACGGTAATGGGGGTGCTGAAATTTGGATTGCCTGTTTTCAATCCACTTCGGTTGTTATCGGCAAAAACGTATTCGCCAAGATAGGACTGGCACGGCGCGGTGGTGACTATTCCGGCCACGATGGGGCGCGAATGGAAGCTGCTCGGCGTCACGCCACTTAATTTATCCGCCGCGCCCAGGTTTGGTCCGGCGACACCACCCCAATAGTTACTATTCAACGCGCTGCCACTCGTCACGACGCTTCCGGCGGCAGCGTTCTGAAACAAGCAGCTTCCGCTCAAATTGAACGTGCCGCCCGCCTGATTGATCGCGTTCGTTTGATTGAAGCTGATAGTGTCGGCTGTGCCCGTGAGCGTCCCTGCTGTCTGGCGAATGGCAGCGCTTGTGTTGTTATCAATGTCAGTCGTATTGACGGTGATCGTCCCTGGTACGGTCAGATCGATACCGTCCTGATTGCCAGATAGGTTGGTCTTATTCTGTATGGTAACCGTATCACTTGCTACGCCATTTGGATCGCTCAGGGCCACCGCTGCGCCCGTCATACCGTTGTCTGAATCGTCGGGTAGCTATTCCCTGAAGTGATGTCGGTGACGGGGTTAGCCGCACGCGCCTGGACAGCCGTGCTGCTCAGATAAAGAAGTATAGCGATGACGGACAGCGTCCGCCAAAATGCTCGACCGCGAGAGTTCAGAAGTGGCACAGTGTTCGATTTCCTTGTTGCAGAATGCCTATTCGTCCTAGTAACGAATAAATAATGAAGTATACCTTTAATGGCACGCCGTAAAAGGCGCAAAAAGGAGCTGAAAAGAAAACGGTCGGCCTGAGACAAGTGAATCTTGAGGCGAGTGAGCTAGCACGAACATCAGCCATTGGTATTGTTTTTTACGATATGACGTGCACCTGACCCATGCCCGCCGACGTTTGCGCCCCGACTCCGGCAAACGCTGCATAGCGCACTAATGCGCCGATCAACACACGCGACTCGTGCATTGTTGGGGGGTCATGCAGCGTATCACGTACCATGTAGCGCACTGAGCCGGTGAAACCGATGCGTGTTTCGCGCCCGCTCGATGTGACGCGCCGCGTGCGTAATTCACACTGCGCGATCGCCAGATGCGTATCGATGAACGGCTGCAACAGGATCGGCAGTGGCAGCGGGCTGAACATATCCCAGGCGTGGATCAAACTGCCAAAAACGAGCGGTGGCAATGGCAGCGGCATATCCATTTGTTGGCTGCGGAAAGTAGCAGCGGTCACGAAATGGAGCGCCAATGGTGTTACCTGTTCGGTCGCTTCACGGATCAACGTTTCGTAGCTTGAACGATGAACGGCGATGCTGTCCACCTGAAAAATCAGCGCGCCGAGTTGTATTGAGCGCGGCGGTTCCTGTAGAAAGGTCGCGAGTCGTTCGCTGAGGTCAGCGGTTAACGTTGTAATTCGCAGGAATGGTACGCCATTTTCTACCGATTGCATGAACAACGGACTGACTGCGTACGGCTTGCGCCCATTGTGATCGTGCAATTGCGCCGCCAGCACTGGATCATGTGCGCGTAACCAGTTCAAGAACCACGCCTGAACGTGGCGACCTGTCCAATGTGACGGCGGATTGCTGTTTGGCTGCACATACAACGTGAGCGTGAGCAGTGTCACGGACTTTTATAGAGAAGGAAAGCGGGCGTATCGTTTTCCAACAAGTTGACTAAGGACAGTACCCCAACCGGATGCGCTGCAACCATACTCTGCAAAGCATCACGCTCGGCAAAGGGCACGAAGATCGCGAATGGGTGGCTTGGATCGACCGGAAAAGCAGCGTCAGCAGTCAAGCGATCATAAAAGAACTGATAGGGTGAACCGCGCATCAGGTATCTGATCACTGGTGTGTTATCCATCCCGACCGAAACATAAATGCCAGGTGATGTATCACCTATAACGAAGCCTTCTTTGGAATACACAATCGGATTGCGGTAAAGAACAACTTGCCTGCCTTCATCAGCCGCACTGCGCATCATTGTCGCTATCCTGTTTGTGATCTGGTTCGGGCGATTAGCAAAATAGCCACGTTCCGGCACATAAACAGCTATGAAAAACAACAGGTTGAATAAAGCGATCAAGCCTGCGCAAGCGTACGTAAAATCGCGCTGTTCCTTCAGACGGTTGAGCGCCCAAACGATCGTTTCTGCAACCGCAGCGCCGCCGATCCCGATCAACAGCGCGAAAGCAGATACTGCCGGATAATAACGCTGATATTGTGGCGGAAAAAGTGATAAGGTTGAGCCGGACAGGATGACAGCAAGTGTCCAGCCGAGCGGCAAGACATACCGTGGTTGTCGCCAGCAGCGCACGAGCGATACACCGACGCCGACCAATAACAGCGGGCCGCCCGTGAAGTTGAGCAAATTGGAGCTGCTGCCATACCAGTTGGTATCCGGGACGGTGAACAGCGCAAAAAACGATCGGTACAGCTGATCGTACAAGCCACCAACATAGGCGCTGTACCGTGGATCAAATTGCCCACCTAATACGCTGACCCAGGCGCGCGTCGTCAACGGTAAATGAAAGTACAGTGCATAGAAGTGCTGTGGAAGCGCCGTAAAGGCAAATGTCAGCGTCATGATCAGCAGCCCTTGCCAGCATTGGCGGATCACGTGCGGGCTGCGCAGCCCGACATACACCACATAGGCAATCAACACCAACGGCGCTAACCGTCCGCCCAGATAGAAAAGCTGCGCCACGCCCATCAGCACGCCGCACGCCACAAAATCACGCGCTGCACTACGTCGCAGGCCGCGCACTAAAAAGTAGAAGGCAAGTGTCGTGAACAGTGGATCGGCAGGTTGATTCATGGCGAGCCGCGCAAATAGAATATGCAGCGGCCAGGTCAACAGGAACAATGCGCCAAAAAGTGCCACCCGCCTGCCAAAAAGTTCGCGGCCAAGCATATAAACCGCTAGAACGCCCGCTGCGGCCATGATCGCGCTGATTAGCCGAGCGGCAAATAAAGTCTGCCCGAAAATGGCGATCGACAAACCGATCAAGCCCTGAAAAAGGTACGGGTGAGATTGTACACCGGGCGCGAAAGGCGATACGGCAAAGTGTTTTGCGTACACGCTCACACCCTGATTAGCGAATCCCGCTTCGTCCTGATCCATCATGTAGGGTGTGCTGCCTAAGCCAGGAATGTGCATCAGCAAGCCGCCGATCAACAGTGCGGCAACGATCGCAACTTCGATGCGGTTTTTCGACGGTTCCGCTGCTGATTTTACAGGCAGCGGCTTGATCGCGAAGTACAATGCGCCGATCGCCAGCAGCCAACTTGTGAGCTGCTCCCAAAAGGATACGCCTGGCTGAACTGTCCGATAAACGGTGAACAACAGCAGTCCCAGACTAAGTGCTAATGGAATCCGCTTGATCCTGACTTGAGTTGAATCAGATGAAGCAGGGAGATCAGACGGATCAGCATTTGTCTCAGGTGTTACCACTATTGCGCGCTGTGCGCCTATCAGAAAGAGCAGTAAGCCAATTGCCATTGTCGCAATCGGAAGCGACATTGCTATGTTTTGTGGATTGCGAAACATGGCGAGCTGGCCGCCGAACAGCAGCATCAGCCCCACGCTGATCAGAAACAGCGGGGAACGGCGCTTGACCAGTGCGGGCGTTGTTGAGGTGCTCAATCGGCCAACGCTTCCAACGCGATGCGGGCGGCTTCCTGCTCGGCAACCCGCTTGCTTCTGCCGTTGCCGACGCCAAACACGTCCTCGCCAATGAGCACCGCGACGGTGAACTCACGCGCGTGTTCAGGGCCTTCAATGGTCAGGACGCGATAGCTCGGCGTCAGATTAAGCATCGATTGACTCCATTCCTGCAAGCGGCTTTTGGCGTCTTTATCTGAATCACTGATCAACAGTTCCTCTAAGCGGGGCGCGAGCCGTGGTCGTACAAATGCGCGCACTGCCTCCAAACCCTGATCGCGATATAAGGCACCGCTGATCGCCTCAAAAGTGCCGCACAGGTTACTGTCACGTTCGCGGCCACCGTGTTCTTCCTCACCTTTGCTCAAGCGCAGCATGGGTCCGATGTCCGCCTGACGAGCAAGCGCGGCCAATGATTCGGTACGCACCAGACCCGATCGTAAGCGCGTCAATTTACCTTCCGCAATATCCGGGAACTGCTCGAACAACCATTCGCTGACGATGAAATCAATGATCGCGTCTCCCAGAAATTCAAGCCGCTCATTATCTTCGTGGGGTTCGTCGGGATGTTCGTTTGCAAAAGAGCGATGCGTCAGTGCTCGCAGCAGCAGCTCGGAGTCATTGAAGGTAAGACCGATCCGCTTTTGAAAAGTGTCGAGCGTATCGATCACAGGGAAAATTCGCTGAAGATCAATGAAGCATTATGGCCGCCAAGTCCCAGTGCATTGGTCATCGCTCGGTGGATCGGGCGGTGACCTGCAACAAGCGGCGTGTAATCCAGATCGCACTCAGGATCGGGATCGTGCAGATTCAAAGTCGGCGGGATCGCACCATCGCGAATCGCCTGGATACAAAAAATCGCTTCCATCGCGGAAGTTGCGCCCATGCCGTGCCCGGTCAGCGGCTTGGTCGAGTCGATCGCAATGTCATAAATAGCGCTGCCGAATACGCGTTTGAGCGCTCGTGTTTCGATCACATCACCTACTTGAGTGCCCGTGCCGTGCGTATTGATATAGTCGATCGTAGAGGCGTCAATCTGTGCATCGGTGAGCGCGCGATTCATAGCGAGCACCGCGCCACTGCCATTTTCATCGGGCGCGCTGATGTGATAACCGTCCATGCTCGCGCCATAACCGGTCAGTTCAGCCAGGATGTTCGCGCCGCGTGCCTGCGCCGTTTCGAGCGCTTCCAGCACCAGGATCGCAGCGCCTTCGCCTAGCACTAATCCGCAGCGGCTGCGATCGAAGGGTGCGCACGCGGTTTCAGGCGGCTCCTCAATATGCGACAGCGTGTTGATCCGATCAAGGCTGGCGATCCCCATTTCGGTGATAGGCGATTCGCCACCTCCACAAATCGCCGCGTCCGCCTGCCCGCTCTGGATCAAGCGAAACGCCTGCCCGATATTATCTGCACCCGTGGCGCACGACGATACGATCGAAAATGAGGGGCCTTGCGCGCCGTAAGCAATGCTGATCATCGCAGCAGCGCCATTGACCATGACCATCATCACCCCGAACGGATTCACGCGCCGCGCACCACTTTCGGCCAGCACCTTCATGTTTTCGTCATAGGTCAGAAAGCCACCTGTCGCCACGCCGATCATGACCGTCACCCGTGCGCGGTTGGCATCACTGACGATCAAGCCCGATTGTTGCATTGCTTCGGTGGTGGCGGCGAAAATAAATTGCTGGTGGCGATCGGTACGGCGGGCGGTGCGGATGTCCATATAACGCTCCGGCTGCCAGTTCTTGACCTCGGCAGCGACCTTGACCGGACTATTGCTCACATCGTGCGCCATAATCCGCGCGACGCCGCTGCATCCGGCCAATGCGCCGCGCCAGGTGGCGGGTACATCGTGCCCCAAACTGCTGACCATGCCCAGGCCAGTCACTACAATACGACGAGACATGAATGCTCCTGACTGTGTTGTTAGCGTATCGGACTCTTATACATCGTACAAATCGGTGCATCGTAAATCGGTGCATAGTGCCCGCTCGCCCATAGAATGTACAGCAGAATATACGGTAGGCTAACGGCAAACTCGCTGTGGTGTGCCACGCTGTTAACCTGACCTACGCTGATTGTAACACCAGCACACGCAACTCGATTTTATGTTGATGGGTAGTCACTCGCGAGCAAATTATTCTACCTTATTTTGCTCAGCCTCCTATCAGCTTTAATTCAAGTCGGCGGGTGGGCTTAAAACACCTTTAACACCACCTTAACCGCCTGTTGAAGTGGATTGTCCATAATCGCGCGCAGTCAACATGTACTTAACCATGTTGTCGTCTCATGCGCGTAAATAGAGGAGAATCGAAAGTATGCAGAAGCAAAAATCATTTGCATTGGTCGCTTTGACCGCAGTTTTGGCCGCCCTGATCGCTTTTGGTGGCAGCGCTGCTCAGGCTTCCAACAGTCAACTCGCGACCGCTGCGGCTGGTGCCACCATGGCTGCCGGTACGATGGCTGCCGTAACCGCCGTTCCTGGCAGCGGCCTCGTCAAGGCGCCCGAAGCTGCTGAAGCAAAATCGTTGACCGGTATCGGTGCGACGTTCCCATTTGCCTTATATACGGCTTGGTTTGCTCAGTACAAGACGGTGACCGGCGTAGAAGTAAACTACCCGGACAAGCAGGGCAGCGGTAAAGGTATCGCCGCGATCAACGATAAGACCGCTGACTTCGGTGCAACCGATGCGTTCATCACCGAAGGTGACGGCGCCGTGTATGCCAAGGTACAGAGCGGCGATATTCTGCACATTCCGATGACGCTCGGCGGCGTAGTTCTGATCTACAACCTGCCCGATTTCAAGGATGTTCTGAAGTTGACCCCTGACACGTTGGCTGCTATTTATCAAGGCAAAATTACTGCCTGGAACGATGCTGCCCTGGTTGCTGATAACCCCGGTCTGGCGAAGCTGACCGAGAAAATCACAACCGTTCACCGCTCCGACTCGTCGGGCACCACCAACGTATTCACCAGCTACCTGAGCAAGGTCAACACGGCCTGGGCAACATCACCTGGTGACAGCAAAGACCCCGGTTCAAAGTGGCCGGTGCAAGGTTTGGCGGACAGCGGCAACAGCGGTGTTGCTGGTAAAGTCAAGGCCACCCGTGGCGCGATTGGTTATGTCGAATTGACCTACGCCATTGGCAGCAAGCTGAGCTTTTCGCAGCTGAAGAACAAGTCCGGTAACTTCATTACCCCAAGCACCGACAGCGTTTCTGCGGCAGCCGCAGCGCTGACCAATTTGCCAAACGATCTGCGTTTCTCGATCCTCAATGCAGATGCGGCAAATGCGTACTCGATTTCCGCCCCAACCTGGCAGCTCGTCTACAAGACGCAGACTGACCCGGCCAAGGCTCTGGCTTTGACCCGTTTGCTGTGGTGGGAACTGCACGATGGTCAGGCTTATGCGGCTGGCCTCGGTTACGCCCCACTGCCTTACAGCGTGATCCAGAAGGCTGAACAGGAAATTCTGTCCATCACCGTCAATGGCGCGCCCGCGTTGCCCGCTTCAGTCGCTACCCCTGGCGCGATGATGGCGAGCACCATGTCCGCTGCGACCATGGCCGCCACCAAGTAGTTTTTCGTCTGTTTGTTTCTTTCGAGTCGGCGAAGAGAAATCTTTGCCGATTTTTGCTGGTTCTTCCATTTCATTAAAGGTCATTGCGTCTCATTCAGCGCGTTATGCAACAAAGCTGCTCAAAAGCGTGATCAATCATCCCACGGGACTAAAGCCCAGGAGCAATTTATGAGTGCCGTTCCATCGGTTTCGCCAGGCGGGCGGCCCGTTTCCCGTCTTGGCAATCAAATCTTCGGCGGCCTTGTCCGTCTGAGCGCGATCCTTGTTGTGCTGTTGATCGTTGGCATCAGTGCGCTGTTGGTCATTGAGGCGCTGCCCTCTATCCAGCGTTCCGGTTTAGCTTTCTTGACGACCTCTGACTGGGATCCAAATGCGATCCCCGATGGTTGCACAGCGGATCAAGTCGCCAATGCTGCCCTGACCGCGTGCGCTAAAGGTCGCTTTGGGGCGCTGCCCTATATTTTTGGCACGGTGGTCACCTCGTTAGTCGCGCTGATCCTTGCAACACCGCTGGCGATTGGCTCCGCTATTTTTATTTCGGAATACGCGCCGCGCCGTATCGGTGATATTATTTCATTTGCGATCGAGCTGCTGGTAGCTATTCCAAGCGTCGTTTATGGGTTATGGGCCTACCAACTACTATCGCCGCTGATGGCACAAACCATTGAACCTGCCTTGCAAGACACGCTCGGCCATGTACCGCTCATTGGCGCTTTATTTCAGGGACCCACCACTGGCAACGACATCCTGACCGCCAGTTTAGTTTTGACGATCATGATTTTGCCAACTATTCTGGCAATCTCGCGTGAAGTCATTCGCCAGGTGCCAAAACTGCAAAAAGATGGGATGATCGCCCTTGGTGCAACCAAGTGGGAAGCGATCCGACTGGCGATTTTACCTGCCGCACAGGTGGGTATCACGGGCGGCGCGATGCTCGGCTTGGCGCGCGCGATCGGCGAAACGATGGCGGTCACCATGACGATCGGCAATAACACGACCCAGGTAACCTCATCTTTGTTCAATCAGGGTTACACGCTGGCGAGCGGAATTGCTAACCGCGTCAACGAATCCAGCGGCTTGACGTTCAGCGCATTGGCTGAACTCGGTTTGGTGCTGCTGCTGGTATCATCGTCTATCAATTTATTATCGCGTCTTCTGGTCAGCCGCAACCTTAAACGATAGGGATATATGCATCATGGCACAATCAACGCTCTCACTGGATCGACAAGCGCTGCTGAATGCTGAGAAGTCGCGCTATTCAGCTCGTCAGGTTGCCAATCAGTTCGTTGCCGGGCTGCTCCTGGCGTTGACGGTCATTTCTGTGCTCCTTTTGGTGAGCATCGTTTTGGTAGTCGCGACGCAGGGGCTTAGCACTATTTTCCCAACGGTTGATGGTCATATCACTTTCAACACAGATTATTTCACCAAAACAGGGGTACCGGGTGGCTCAACCGAACGGGGCGGCGTCCTTAACGGTATTGTGGGCACGTTGGAAATGCTGCTGCTTGGTGCAGTGATCGCAGTGCCGATTGGTTTAGGGACGGCCATTTATTTGTCTGAATATGGCACAGGTCGTCTGGCAAACGTGGTGCGCTTCATTATCGATTTGTTGGCGGGGTTGCCTTCGGTCTTAGTGGGTTTGTTCATCCTGCTAACTCTGATCAACAGCCATATTATCAATAATTCGGGCTTGGCCGGCGCGCTCGGTCTGGCGATCATCATCATCCCAATCGTTGCCAGCAGCGTCGAGTCGATCCTGCAATTGGTGCCCAACGAACTGCGCGAAGCAGGCTATGCCCTGGGAATGCCACAATGGCGCGTCGTCTTACAGATCGTCATTCCAACAGTCCTTCCCGGCGTAATCACGGGCGTCATTCTGGCGTTGGCACGGGCGGCAGGCGAAACAGCGCCGCTGCTGTTGACCACGGCGGGCAGCCAATTGTTCCTGAATTTCGATCTGACCAAACCTATGACCGCGCTTACCCTTCAAATTTATGAGTACGCCACATCGCCCTACGATGAACAGCATGGCTTAGCCTGGGCGAATGCTTTGCTGCTGATCAGCATTATCGCTATGATCAGTGCCGCCGTCCGCTATATCACCCGGAGAGAACAATATGACAGTTAATCCTACGCCCCCTGTGCCCGTCGTCATGGACTCACAAAGCCATCAACATAGCGTCAATCAAAAGGGCGCCGCTTTGAGCGTCCGCAATCTGAACGCTTATTATAACAATACAACCTTGGCCGTCGGCGGCGTCAATCTGGATTTCGATCCGAACACCATCACCGCGCTGATTGGACCCTCAGGCTGTGGCAAATCAACGTTGATCCGCACTTTCAACCGGATGCACGAAACGGCGCGCAATGCCCGTGCTGAAGGTGAAGTGCTGCTGGACGGCGAAAACATTTACGGACCGAACGCCGATCCGGTCCGCATCCGCCGCCGCATTGGGATGGTCTTTCAGAAGCCGAACCCGTTTCCGAGCATGTCGATCTACAACAACGTGATCGCTGGCCTCAAGCTCAACAGCGGCACCGGGCGGCACATCAATTATGACGAAGTGGTCGAAACCAGTTTGCGTTCGGCGGCACTGTGGGATGAAGTCAAGAACAAGCTGAAAGCGCCGGGCAATTCGCTCTCCGGTGGGCAGATGCAGCGTCTGTGCATCGCGCGCGCGTTGGCAGTCGAGCCGGAGATTCTGCTGTTGGATGAACCGTGCTCGGCGCTTGACCCGATCGCCACGCTCAAAATTGAAGAACTGCTGCAACAGTTGACCGATAAGTACACGCTGATCATGGTCACTCACAACATGCAGCAAGCCGCGCGCTGCTCTGAAAAGACGGCTTTCATGCTGGCCGATGAAAAGCGTATCGGCCACCTGGTCGAATACAGCCTGACCAGCGAAATCTTCACGCGTCCGAAAGATAAGCGCACCGAAGATTATATTTCTGGTCGCTTTGGTTGATTTGTATCAGCAGGATCGGGTACACTTGCTCGCATGAAAGATCCGATCCTGCTCGACATTCCCGATCACCTCGAAACGCCACGCTTATTAGTGCGCTGTCCGCGCGCCGGTGATGGCCCCGCGCTGTTCGAGGCTGTCAACGAAAGCCGCGCCGAGTTAATCCCTTGGCTGCCCTGGGCACGCAAAGATCATCAGGTTGTCGATGACTCTGAACTGCGGGTACGACATGTTCAGGCAGATTTTATACTACGCAAGTCGTTGAACTTCCATCTATATTTGAAGCAAAACAACTTGCTCGTTGGTGGCATAGGACTGCATCCGCAAGATTGGCAAGTGCCGAGTTTCGAGATCGGCTACTGGCAGCGCACGGCGTACAGCGGCAACGGTTACATGACTGAAGCCGTCAATGGCCTGACGCAGTTTGTGCGCGACGATTTGCACGCCTGCCGCATTATCATTCGCTGTGACGCGCTCAACTTGAAAAGCCGCGCGGTTGCCGAACGCGCCGGATTCATCTACGAGTCAGTGATGCGCAGTCAAGGGCGCAACGCTGATAACGAGCTGCGTGATTTGTTGGTGTTCTCAAAAACGTGGCCGGACTAGGCACTCTCCAACTTTTCTTGCACCGCTAGCGGCTCACCCGGTGGCGCAAGGCTGCCGAACGCGGTAATGAGCATCCCCAAAAAGATCAGCGCGCAGCCCGCCAACGCTTGTGCAGTCAGCACCTCACCTTTGAAAATCGCGCTGAACAGTGCCGATAATGGCGACTCCATCGCAAAGATCAAAGCGGTATCGCTCGGCGGCAAGATGCGCTGCCCCCATACCTGCACGGATAACGCCAACCCCGACGCAAAAATTCCGGTGAACAAAGCGGTTGTCAACACGGATAGCGGTAACGCCGTTGGCAGCGGATCGGCAAATGGGCGCAATGCCATACAGACGCCACTATCGCAACTCTGTACGGCGGCCATGATCGGCAGCAGCACGCCGCAGGTGATCGCGACGGTAGCGAGTTGCACTGTCGCCATGATGCGCCAATCAGCGCCCGCCGGGAATTTTTCCACGGCGAGTATTTGCAGCGCGTAAGTCAATGCGCAGAGCACCGCCAGACCATCCCCCAACAAGTTGCCACCCGGCGCGTAGCTGAGCAGCAGCAGCCCGCTCAACGCGCTCATGGCACCGATGAATACGCGCGTGGTCAGGCGGTGGCGTAACAGGATGAGCGCCAGAAAAGGCGTCATGATCACGTACAAGCCCGTGAAAAAACCTGTTCGCCCCGCACCGATCAGGCGCAGCGCGAACGTTTGCGAGATGTACGAGATGCTCACCAGCAGTCCGGCCAGCACGCCCGCCATGATTTCCGAGCGGTGCGGACGGCGCTTGATCCGCAAGACGAGTGGCAGCATGACCAGCGTTGCCAACGTGAAGCGCAGCGCCAGGAAAGCCAACACCGGAAAATCACGCGTAGCATCCTTGACCATGAAAAAGGTCAATCCCCAAATGAGCGCAATGCCGAATAGTGCAGCATCAGCGGTCAGGCGTAAGCGTTTGTCAGGTGTGCTGGTGACGTTTTGATCAGACAAAAAACAGCCTCATTGGTAGCAACCTCATGATAATACAAATGGCTTTGTGCAATTTGCCGATAAATGCCATCTCGTAATAGCAAAAACAGACTTGTAAACCGTTGTGTAGCCAACGCCGATCGGTACAATATAGTCAAAATGAACAAACAACGCCTTGAGGAGTCCACTTGTGACGGTAGCCGCCTATTCGACCACATTATCACTCGCCGCGCAGCACGTCATCGAACAGGCGCATGAGGCCGCTGTCGTTTACGTTGATTTACAGTTCACCGATATTACCGGCTTAGTCAAGACGGTGACAATCGCGGCGCGCCAGCTTGAAACAGCGCTCACGCAAGGCATATGGTTTGACGGCTCAGCGATCGAAGGCTTCGCGCGAGTGGCTGAATCAGATATGTACTTGCGCCCTGATCCGGCAACGTTCGCGGTGATCCCCTGGGAAACCGATCGGCGTATCGGTCGCCTGATATGCAACGTGTTCACCCCCAACGGCGAACCCTTTTCGGGCGACCCGCGCGCCGTGTTGCAGCGTGCCGTCGCGCAAGCCGCCGCGCTTGGCTATCGAGTCAGCCTGATGCCCGAACTGGAATTCTACCTGTTTCGGCAGCCGTTGAACGTGCAAGCGCCGCAAGCCGACGATCAAGCGGGTTATTTCGATCTGTCAGCAACTGAGACGCGCACTATTCAGCGTGCAATCTCGGACGCGCTGGAAAGCATGGGGATCGCCGTCGATTCAGTCCATCACGAAGTTGGTAACGGCCAACATGAGATCGATCTGGCGGCGTTGGATGCGCTGGCAATGGCCGACGCGGTGTTGACCGCACGCCTCGCCGTTAAAGCGATCGCCAGCGCGCACAATTTGTTCGCAACCTTCATGCCCAAGCCGTTGGCGCGCATGGCTGGTTCCGGGATGCACGTTCATCAGCAGGTGCTCCATCACACGGACGGCACGAATCTACTCAGCGACCCGACCGCGGATTATACCCTGTCCGCGTTAGGCCGCTCTTATCTGGCCGGACAATTGGCACACGCACGCGGCATTTGTGCGGTACTCGCGCCGCTGGTCAACAGTTACAAGCGGCTGGTGGCAGGGCACGAAGCACCCGTATACGTCACCTGGGCGCAGTTGAATCGGTCGGCATTGGTGCGTATTCCACGCAATCAGCCTGGCGAAACAGCGGGTACACGGATCGAACTTCGCGCGCTCGATCCGAGCTGCAACCCGTATCTGGCATTCGCCGTGATGATTTGCGCCGGGCTGGACGGCATTGCGCAGCATATGGAACTGCCGAGCGCAGCGGAAGAGGAACTTCACTTGATAAACACCCGGCGACGCCTGCTGCCAACACTGCCCGCCGCACTCAATGAAGCGCTCGCGGCGATGGAGCAATCCGATTTAGTCAGTGACACGCTTGGTTTGCACGTTTTCGAGCGATTCCTGGAAGCTAAACAGATCGAATGGAATGAGTACGTGTTGGAGGTCAGCCCATGGGAACGCGAAAGATACCTTCGGACGTATTAGGGAACGGCGAAACTAAATCGCCCTTGAGCACGCCGCCAATGAGCGCACAATCCACGAGTGCCCATCACGCGGCGCAGCACACGGTTCGTGATTTGCTGCGATGGGCGCTGCCGATGGGTACGCGCGTTGCCGCCGGACATGCCGGATCGGCGCGCACCGTCACCTGGATCAGCGTGCTGCATACGCGCCCGCCCGCCTTTCCATCGCTGGAAGGAAACGAGTTAGCGCTGTTATCGCTTGACGCGCTCCATTTGCTGAGCGATAAGCTGACGTTAGCCGATATTGTGAACGATCTGGCCGGAATGGAAGTCGCCGCGATCGGTGTGGTGGGCAGCATTGACGCCCGCGCCCGCGCTGCCGCCGACTTGCACGCGATCCCGCTGCTCAATTTACCGGTTGGAACGTCGCTGCGCCAGGTTGAGCACAGCGTCGCGCGGCTGCTGATGGGGCCGATCCTTTCGGCTGAACAGCGCGGTATCGAGATTCACGGTCAGCTTTTGCAGCTATCGACCGAAAACAAAGGCATGGCGGCGCTCGTCAGCGCGATTGCGGATGCAGTCGGCAAAACGATCGTCGTTCAGGATAAACGCTTTGAATCGGTTGCAGCGATCGGGGTGCTGACGAGCTTTGAAAAATGGAACGCGATCGAGCGCGCGATTGCCAATGAAGAAGTGCTGCCAATCGCCTTTCGCAATCGGGTCGAGGTTGCGCAGGTGCTGCCCGATCCGGCGCTGCTGGATATGCCGGAGTTCGCGCTGAAACGGTTGGTCATGCCGATTGTGGCGAATCGCATGGGGCGCGGCTTTTTCTCGATACTCAGTGCCTCCGAGCTTAGTGCTTCCGATGACTCTGTTCATAGCGACGGCAGCACATTCGACGCGCTCGATATGCAGTACGCGCGATACGGGGCGGCGGTTTGTGCGCTGGAAATGGCAAAGGAAAAAGCGATCCGTGAAGCGCAGAAGCGGGTGCAAGGCGGCGTGCTGGAACGGCTGTTGATGGGCACGATTCAGGCCGATCAGGCACTGCGACAGCTTACGCGGCTCGGCCACCAACCGGAAGAAAAGCCGTATGTGGCGCTGTCCGCCAGTTGGGATCGCGATGGTGGCCCTTCGGATCGACGGCTGGAAACCATGTTCAACGAGCAAGTTGGTACGCATGGTCTGGATGCGCTAGTGCAGTTGCTTGAAAATGGGGTAGTCGTCTTTTGCAGCGCTGAAACTGACGATAAGACGATGCCGCGCAAGGTTGCACCGCGCAGTGTACGGCAGCTTGCCGAAACATTGCAGGCGCGTGCGCTCATTCAATTTGCCGATGTTGGACTGTCGATCGGCATTGGCCGCCCGGTTCGCACGATCGGGGAATGGCGCACCAGCTATCAGGAAGCGCTTGCGGCACAGCGGATTGCGTCGCAGTGGCACATCGGCACGCCGTTATTTTTTGGCGATCTGGGCGTTTACCGCCTGCTGAGTCTGTTGATGGAAACAGCCGAACTGCGCAGCTTTTATAAGGAGACGCTCGGTGAACTTGCCAGCGATCGCTATGTCAACGATGAATTCATCCGCACGCTCGAAACGTTTTTCGATGAAGACGGCAACCTGAGCAAGACGGCTAAAAAGCTGAACGTTCACCGTAACACGCTGCTCTATCGGATGGATCGGATCGGGCAGCTCGGCGCGTTTGATCTGACCAATCCCGAAACGCGCTTGGCGGTTCATCTGGCGCTCAAAATCCGGCGGCTGCTGAGCGCCCAATCCGAACGGGCATAGATCGGGTGCGGCTGAGTTACTCCGCTGTCCAGCGTGACGCCGTGATCACACGCGATACTTTGCCGACCAACTCCTGCTCAGTCTGCCGTTCGATCGCCGCCAGATCGATGCGGCCTTCCATCGCGCGCAGTTCCTGATCGTTGGTGATCTCGTCAATGTTCAGTTTGCCGCCGATTAAGCGCAGCAGCGTCAATGCTTTGCTGATCTCTTCTTCGGCCAATACGTTCACCTGCAAGTCAATCTCATTGCGCAAATCAGCGATCTCGGATGCGCGGTTCTGGCTGATGATGATGAAGATCGTCAGCAGCGATTGTTCCAGCGTCATGATCATCGTCAGCAGGCCGAACGGAAACGGATCCCACGGCTCGACAAACGGGAAAATGTGAAAGTTAATGAGCAGCCAGATCGTGAACAGCACGACGTGAAACAGCAAAAAGGGTACACTGCCCACATTGCGGATCAACCAATCAGCCGCGCGCAAGGTATGGGTACGTTCCTGATTGGCGCGCGTCCGAAAGGCTTTAATACTCTGCCGCCGATCGGCCAGCTTATCCAGCAGCATACGTGCTTGCGGGCTGTTCAGTGGATAGCGAGTCTGATCAATGGGAGGCGGCATATTATTTCTGGACTCCTGAGCCAAATTGGGGATATTTAGATGTGAAACAAAAGCAAGAGCAATGCCGTTATTATAGGCAATTATAAGCAATTTCGGGAAAAAGTGCACGGCTGTTCTACATTGATCTGAGCCTTAATTCCCGTTGACCCCTAACCCCAGCCCTTCCCCCGTGTACAGGGGAAGGGAGCAAGAGGTGGTGCGAGAATTGATGCACACTGTCTAGAGTTTTATCAGAGCAGTTAAAAAGCAGGACTTTTGTATTGTGTTTGACTCCCTTGCCCTGTAATCGGGGAAAGGGCGGGGGTTAGGGGTCAACAGGGTCGGACATACGGGTCAACAGGGGTTAGGGGTCAACGAATTTGCAACAGCTCTGAAATTTCCGCATAGCCACCCGGCATAACTCGCGCTATGATTCGGCGTGCTTAAAAGGGGATGCTCGTGGCTGACGAAATCAGCGTTTACACTGCTATTCTGACTGCGCAGGAACAAGGGGTTTCGGTGGCGTTGGCGACGATTATTACGGTCGTCGGTTCAGTGCCGCGCCATGTCGGAAGCAAAATGCTCATCCGCCCGGACGGTACGATCATCGGCACGGTGGGCGGCGGCGCAATGGAGTCGCTGGTGGTGCGGGACGCGCAGGCGGCGCTGAGTGATGGCGCGGCGCGTACCACCTCGTACACGCTCAACGATATACGCAATGGCGATCCCGGCATTTGCGGCGGTACGGTCGAGGTATTCATCGAGCCGTTGTTCTCGCGCCCGACGTTGTTGGTCATCGGCTGCGGACATGTGGGTAAGGCGCTGGCCGAGCTAGGCAAATGGACAGGCTATCGCGTGTTGGTGAGCGACGATCGCGCCGAATTCTGCAACCCGACGCACATCCCGAACATGGACGGCTACTTGCTGTGCGCGCCGTCAGCCGTTCGCGAACAGGTCACGATCGATCGGCAAACGTATGTGGCAGCCGTCACGCGTGGGCTGCCGATCGATGTGGAATTGATCCCGGCGCTTCTGGAAACGCCCGCGCCGTATGTGGGCTTGATCGGCAGTCGGCGGCGTTGGGCACTCACCGTGAATGCGCTCAAAGAAAAGGGCTGCACCGAACAAGCCTTAGCGCGTATTCATGCGCCGATCGGGTTGGAGTTGCAAGCCGAAACGCCGCAGGAGATCGCGATCAGCATCATGGCCGAAATCGTGATGGTGCGGCGCGGCGGGAGCGGCGTGCCTATGCGCTGGATGGGCACGCCGGACTCAGTTTCAGCGGATACAGCGGGTTAGTATGGAATCTCGCTGTCGTCGTCCGGTTCATTCAGCAGCGCGTGAATGACGGCGGCTTGTTCGGGGGTTGCGTGATCCAGTAAATCCGTGAGGCGTTCTTCCCAACCCTGTGCATAGGCAGCTTTGACCGAACGCCTGCGGCCATGTTGATCACGATGCATCTCGATCACCATGTTTTGTAGTTCCGAACTTTCGACGATCGCGTTGACGAGCAAGCTCAGTGTATTATCGATGTCGCGATTTACCGGCTCGCCCACCCGTACTTTGCGCGCGAGCCGTTCCACTATAGCGACTGCCTGGGACAGATCGTTGTTGACCTGGTTGTATTGTTTGTTGAGTGAGTTGGTAAGCCGTTGCAGCATAATGTCCTGCGCGTTGTCATACTGCTCTCGCTGATCCTGGTCAGATGCGTTCATACGCCACCCTCCTTGCGCTGCGTCCATGCATTTCTCAGCTCAGCGGCGGCGGCATGGTACGTGGCATCGCGTATAGCGTTCCGCAGATCGCTTTGGGGAGTCTTTTGAGCCGCTCTGGAATTCGCCATTTCTGCATACGTGTCAGCATCGACTTCGGCGTTGAACGCTTTTGGGCCGAGCGGACGGAGTGCGGATTTACCGCCAACGCCGCGATGAAATATGACTTCCGCCGCGCGCAAAGTTTCCTCATTGAACGTGCCGACCATGAACTCGATCGCGATTTCGAGCAGCTTGCTGGTGGACTCGTACAAATGCTCGCGCTGTTGATCAGTCAAATCTGCCAAAGACGGGCGATCGAAGATGAACCGCAGCGGGGCATCTGGTTCAGGCGGCACCTCGGATGAGGGTACGCGCGCCGGAAGCAGCCCGGCAATACGGGGCGCAGCCAGCAAGAGTTGCGGTTGCGCCGGAAAGTGGGAATATGAAGCTGGCACCGATTGATGTACAATTGGCATAGACATGGACCTTTCATTGTCTAGCAGCAGGATTCCGGTTCAAAGCAATCCTGCTGCGGTGTGCAATCACGGTTAAAGAACCGTACATGCACACTATAACAGAGAAAAATTAAGCTGTCAAGTCATTGACCCCTCCCTAAATCCCTCCCCGATTACAGGGCGGGACTTTTATACCGCGTTCGACTCCCTTGCCCTGTAATCGGGGAAAGGGCGGGGGTTAGGGGTCAACATACCGTTTGAGTTTGCAACAATCCTGAGTCATTGCGAAGCGTTGGAGAAAAAAAGATTGCGCGGTGACAGACTACGAAAAGTGCGCGAGCAGCTCGGCATAACACAGCGAGATTTATCTCGTGCTTGCGGCTTAGGCGATAACACCATCTATCGTTATGAGAATGGCAGCGATATTACAGGTGATACGCTTAAAGTACTTGCTGAGCAACTCGGCGTCAATGCTGATTATTTGCTCGGCCTTAGCGATGAGCCGAATATGCACACGCGAGATTCCGGACTCACTGAAGATGAGCGTATGATGCTTGAAACCTTTCGCCGTGACGGATGGCGCGGCATTATTCACCTCGGCGCTGAACGCATTCCTTAGCAGATTGCCGTTACAATTACAATCCGCGCTGACGGCGTGCCTCAAATAAAATAACGCTGGCCGCTACCGCTGCATTCAGCGACTCGGCGGCGTTGCTCATCGGGATCGCGATCTGTTGCGCGGCGGCGTGCTGCGCCTGTTCGTTCGCGCCATACGCTTCGCCACCGATGATCAGCGCGGCGGGTTGTTTCCAATCGACCGACGTATAGGCAGTTTCGGCGTGCGCGTCAGCCAGATACATTGGCAGCGCCCCGTACTTTTCCAGAATATCCGACCAGCCGAGTTTGCGAATCGCTACCCGGAAATGTGCGCCCATGCCACCCCGCAAGACTTTAGCGTTGTAGGCATCTACGCAGCCGGGCGCAAGCAGTACGCCTTCCACACCAGACGCCGCCGCCGTCCGTAAGATCGTTCCCATGTTTCCGGGATCAGCAATGCCATCCAGGATCAACAGCAAGGTCAGCGATTTAGGTGGCACCAAATCCGGGATCGGCACAACCGCCAGAATCCCTTGCGGCGTTTGCGTCTCAGAGATTTGCGCCATCAATTCCGGCGACAATTCAGTGCAATCAACCCCTTGCGCTTGTAACCGTTCAAGCAGTTGCGCGGCGGGCTTATCAACGGTAGTGGCTTCTTCGCTGTACAGCGCAAAGGCGGGTTGCAAGCCGCTGTCGAGCGCATCCGCGATGAGCCGAACGCCATCCAGAACGATTTGCTTTTCAGCGCGGCGTATTTTTCCAGCGCTTTGCAGGGCGCGAATGTGCTTGAGTTTGTCGTTATGTAAGCTGGTGATGATCATGGGGCGCTGCTTTCCGTCTGTACATGCTATCCGTACGTGTGCTTATCTGGTAGTGCGCAAGCACCGTAAAAGAGCTTGCCCTGTATCATAGCGCCCAAACGGGTTCTTGTCGAATGTGCATCAGTCAACATGGGTTAGGGCGTTACTTTATCCGCCTCGCCTGCATCACCTGCCGCGTCTTGCTCCATCGCCGCCACGCGCTGCGCCACTTGCTCGATCGCGACGCGCTGTTTGCGGTGGACATTGGCTTCGCTCATTGCCAGCTTATCGGCCACGTCGAGCACCTTTTGCCCTTGCACAAAGCGCATATCCAGCACATTGTACAGCGTCCATTCGTTCGTTGTCAGGCGTTGACCAGTCCCGGCAGGTCGCAAGCTCTCGATCGCTTTGCTGAGCACTGCCCGCACTGCTCGCGCCGGACTGCCTTCATTTTCAGAGAGCGCTTGCCGCACCACGTTCAATTGCAACAAGCGGCTTTCGGTCAACCTTGGGCCACCCCAATAATCGCGCAAAGCATCGCGAATCAGATCGATAAAATCGGGCTGCGCTGCCATATCCGGGATGGGCTGCGCCAACGCCGGAGCATCACCGTAACGCGCTGAGCCGGGTAACTGCTGAACGGCATTGATCTCCGGCAGCAAACCCTTGAGCGCCGCGAAGATATCGGCCTGTAAGCGGCTGTCGTCCAGCACGCGCGCCGCCCGCCGATACAATGCCTGAAATACGGTACGCTCTTCAGCGAGCAAATCAGGTTGCGGTGATCGCGCCCAAACGCCCATCAATCCGATCAACTTATTGGCGTGCCCATTCGGACGCGCACTGCGCAAGGGCACCAGCCAGAACGATTGCCCGATCAGCAGATCACCACGCGCCTCAAAACCTTCTGGCAGCGGCGCGTCTGGATCATCGCGTTCCGCTAACGCCAGAAACTCCGGCGATGAGAGCCATGTTTGCGATGGCAGCAGCGAACCCACCATGCTTTCGAGGTGCGTGCCGTCTGCGTCGATCGCCACTACAAACGCGCTGTCCACGCGCAAATAATCGCAAGTGGCGGCCAGGATCGCTTCAAGCTGTTGGCGCGCATCGGTTTGCGTGAGCAGATGTTCGCTCAGGTCTTGTAGTTGGCGCGCCTGATCCTGATCGCCTGCGTAAACCAATCCGCGATCGAGCAAGGGCAGCGCCAACGCGATCCCCCATTGCACGAGCAGCACTGCCGCCACCGCCAAAAATGGCAGAAACTCCACCCCTGGCAAGCCCAGAAAGCGCGTGATCGCCGGGATGAACAGAATGATCGTGAGCACCACGATAGCCGTCAGCGGGCCGCGCAGCATGAAGCGCATCAGCTCGGATTTGATCACCCGATCGGGCTTGTTCTGGCCGAAAAACGCCAGCGGGTAAGCCATAAACGCCAACATCAGCGCGATGCCGATGTTACCCACGTTGATCAGCAGTTGCACCCACAACGTGTAATTGGGAGACGGCGGAAACAACAGCGAATAGGGAAAGATTCCGACAGCGGGCATTAAAAACGTGAACAGCAAATAGGTCATGCGCCGATGGGTGACGGTGGTGCGGCAGCGCTCCCGTGCGCGTAATACGTTGTTGAATGAGACGCCGACTGTCAGCACAAAATAGATCAGATACAGGCTCAACAGCGGTCCCGGTCGCATGGTCGGCAAGGGGTGCGTGACCGCGCTGTGAATGATCAAATCGCTGCCAGCGGCGGTCAACAGAAAGACGACGCCATACAGGTATAACAGGCGTACCACCCGCCGCCGCCGTCCGCGCGAGATAACGCCTGTCGTTTCCAGCAGCGCGTCGGACAGGTGAAACAGCGCCGCCGGAGTGAACGCAATGCCGATCCACTGAAAGCGCAGCCATGCTTCAATGTGCGCGTTCGGATTGTTGAGTCCCAACGCGGTAAACACGTTGCCGACGTAAGCCGCCATGACGCAGCCGAGCACCACGCTCGATGCACGTACCACGCGATCGTGAATGCTGTGCGATAGATTGTAAAAAAGAAGCGACGTGGCAATGATCACCGTCGTCGCCGTGATCGCCTCATTGAAGTATTGAAGCGCGGCAAAGATCACATCATTCATGCGAAGATTCCAACCGACCTGTAAGCTGCTATGCACTGATTATAACAGCGTCGTTTTCGCTTGAGTCGATTTGTGATGCTTTTGTAGTATGGCGGCGGGGATTGTGAGTTAGCGTGCGAGGTCAAAAAGTTAAGATGTGAGCGATCGGGATGGCTTCATTGTCTTCTGAGTATAGGACGTTAGCTAACGGTGATTTACCCGCTCCTGTCCAGCAATACACAAGGTGTACGTTCTGGCGGTTCTTTTCTCAGATAGCGATGACTCCGGTGTACAACACCGCCCACATCTATTTTGAGTATACAACAGTTTGAACATTTGTGCTATCAGTATGTCCCGGCCTAAAGACCGAGGCTCATACAGAAGAAAACGCACATTGTTTGTGTATGGTCTTCTGTATGAGCACTGTGGCTTTAGTCCAGCGTGTGCTTGTAAATTTTAGTCGAGCGTGTAATCCAATGTGTACAGGTGCTTTTCTGATGCAGCATCGATGGTCATAGTTCCCGCAATGGTTGCCAACTCGCCAGTTCCCGAATCAGGCACAACCGTAACGATAAGCTGCGGAGCGCCTCGCGTCATGATCCCGTTGTGCTGTAACGCAAAGCTGCCGCTGTGACCGTGCAAGCTGCCGTTGAAACGCTCCATAGCAACGTAGGCCGCCGAGCCTGCAACCGTACCCTGAACAGCGAGCATTTGCCCCTTGCTGCTTCCCACGAGATCGCCAGAAAACTGCTTTTCCAGCGACATTCTACCGATCGATGGATCGCCCACCTGATCATCTGGCTTTTGCGGATTCATCTTGACCTCGAATGTGCCG
>Ga0209724_1000367_pt1 | contig 44493 bp, 38 predicted proteins | sample grotaG_FD_184143 | JGI IMG/M metagenome (GOLD analysis project Ga0209724, IMG submission 184143) | Glacier valley bacterial and archeal communities from Borup Fiord, Nunavut, Canada, to study Microbial Dark Matter (Phase II) -... | ecosystem: Environmental > Aquatic > Freshwater > Ice > Glacier ... | reverse complement strand
TCACCGCCGGCATTGCGGTGATCATCTTCGTCGGCCAGTGGCGCGACTTCCTCGGGTTGCCGAAGGTCGCGGGCGAGCACTTCCACGAGAAGCTGCTGCACCTCATCGAGGTGATGCCGCAGGCGCACGCGTGGACGGTCGGTCTCGCGCTGCTGAGCCTCCTGCTGGTCCTGTACGGCCAGCGCCTCAAGCCGCTGGCCCGCGTGCCGGGACCGCTGATCGCGATGGTCGTCGCCACGGTGATTCAGGCGACGCTGCACCTGCCCGGTGTCGCGACCATCGGCAGCGCGTTCGGCGGCATTCCCGTGGGGCTGCCGGCCTTCCACCTGCCCGACCTGCGCCTGTCGCAGATGATTGAGCTGATCGGACCCGCGTTCACGATCGCGATGCTCGGCGCGATCGAATCGCTGCTGTCGGCCGTGGTGGCGGACAGCATGGCCGGCACGCGCCACGACTCGAACCAGGAGCTGATCGGCCAGGGCATCGCCAACGTGGTCTCGCCGCTGTTCGGCGGATTCGCCGCCACCGGCGCGCTCGCACGGACCGCGACCAACATCCGCAACGGCGCGACGAGTCCGCTGGCCGGGGTCACGCACTCGGTGATGCTGATCGCGGTGCTGGTCGCGCTGGCGCCGCTCGCGTCGAACATCCCGCTGGCGGCGCTGGCGGCGATCCTGTTCGTCGTCGCGTGGAACATGAGCGAGCTGCGCCACTTCACGCACATCGCGCGTCGCGCGCCGAAGGCCGACCGCGCCATCCTGATCATCACGTTCCTGCTCACGGTGTTCGCGGACCTGGTGGTCGCGGTCAACGTCGGCGTGATCCTCGCGATCCTCCATTTCCTCAGCCGCATGGCCGACGTGGTCGGGACGCAGCCGCTCGATGCGGCCGCCTTGAAGAACGAGCTCGACGAGCACGGCATGAGCGCCCTGCCCGACGGCGTGCTGGTTTACGCGATCGAAGGTCCGCTGTTCTTCGGCGCCGTCGACCGCATCGAGGAAGGACTGCTGCAGGCCCGCGACGACGCGCAGGTCGTGATCGTGCGGCTCGGGCGCGTGCCGTTCGCCGACATCACCGGCCTGCAGGCGCTCGAGAAGATCATCGTCAAGCTGCAGCAGCGCAAGGTGCGCGTGATGCTGTGCGAGGCGACGCCCCGCGTGCTCGCGAAGCTGCGCAACGCCGGCGTGTTGCGCGCGCTCGGCGAACCCAACTACGCGCAGACGCTGGCCGCCTTGCTCGCGATCGTGTCGGCTGTGCCCGAAACGGCGCGGCAGGGCCTGGCGGAGGTCGCCGAGAGCTTCATCCGAACCAGCGACAAGTTCCTGCGGACCGAGATCTGAGTCCAGGCTGCAGGACCGCAGTGGCGTCCCGGGCCTGGCGGCGAGGATCGATTCCCGACCGGGGTCAGGAAGGGACGAACACGCAGCCTTGCATCAGCCGCCGTGCCGAGCGGCTCATCAATGCCTTGGTGACCGTCCAGCTGCCGTCGCGTTCGACGGCCACCGCACCGACGATCAGCCGACCGGATGGATGCCCGATGCGGATCTTTCCGTCGCCGCCGGGTCGACCGAGACGGCTGACGAGATTGCCCGGGATCGCCGAGGCGGCCGCGAGCGAGATCGCGCCGGTACCGGTCATCGCGTGATGGAGCTGGCCCATCGAGAAGACCCGCGCGACGAGATCGATCGAGCCCGCATCGACGGGACGGCCGTCGGCGGCCGTGTAGCTAGCGGGCGGCGCGACGAAGGCGAGCTTCGGCGTGTGCGGCCGCGTCGCCGTCGACTCCGCGGCCGTCTTCGTCAGCCCGAACAGCACCGATGCATGCGAACGAATCGCCTCGACGCGCGCGAGCAGGTCGGGATCGCAGTTCACCGCCCCCTGCAGCTCGGTGCCGACGAGTCCGAGGCTGGCCGCATCCACGTAGATCGTCGACAAGCCGGCCGTGATCAGGGTCGCCTCGATGGCGCCCACGCCGGGCACGTCGATCGTCTCCACGAACGCGCCGGTGGGAAACATCGCGCCGTGCGCCGCATCGTCGGGCTCTCCCGCCGCGGGGTCGAGGAATTCGAGAGCGATCTCGGCTGCGGGAAACGTCACGCCGTCGAGTTCGAAGTCGCCCTCCTCGACCACGGCTCCGTTCGCGATCGGCACGTGCGCGACGATGTACCTGCCGATGTTGGCCTGCCAGATGCGGATCGTCTCGATGCCGTCGGACGGCATCGACAGGATCCCAAGATGGATCGCGGCCGGTCCGACCGCGGCACTCAGGTTGCCGCAGTTCCCGCTCCAGTCGACCACGGCCCGGTCGATCGAGACCTGGCCGAACAGGTAGTCAACGTCGCAGTCCGGCTGCGACGAAGGCGACAGCAACACGACCTTGCTGGTGCTCGACGTCGCGCCGCCCATGCCGTCGATGTGCTTGCCGAAGCGATCCGGGCTGCCGATCACCCGCAACAGGACGCGGTCGCGCTCCGCACGATCTGCCGGAAGCTCGTCAGCGCGGAAGAACACGCCCTTGCTCGTGCCGCCGCGCATGTACAGCGCAGGGATGCGAAGGACCGGCATCGTCGCGTTCTCCTCAGAGGTAGAACTCGCGTGCGAGATCCGTGTGGCTCTTCGCGAGGTCCTCGCCCGTGCCTTGGGCGGCGAGCGCGCCGGCCCGCAGGATGTAGAAGCGGCTTACGACCTGCGCCGCGAGCAGCATGTTCTGCTCGACTAGAAGGATGCTGACGCCGCCCTCCTCGCGCAGCGTCGCCATCATGTTGCCGATCTCGCGCACGAACAGCGGCGAGAGCCCGGCCGACGGCTCGTCGAACAGCAGGAAGCGCGGCTCCGACATCAACGCCCGTCCGATCGCGAGCATCTGCTGCTCGCCGCCGGACATCGTCGACGCGCGCTGACCCGCGCGCTCGCGCAGTCGCGGGAAGAACTTGAAGACGCGCTCGAGGTTCGGCTCGAATCGATCGGCCGGCCGCGTCAGCGAGCCGAGCTGGAGGTTGTCCATCACCGTCAGGTCACCGAACAGGTCGCGGCCCTGCGACACGTGCAGCAGTCCCTGGCGCACGACCCGATGGGGCTGCATGCCGGCGATCGACTGTCCGTAGAGGTCGATGCGACCGGAGCTCGGCCTGAGGAAGCCCGACAGCGTGTTGAGCAGCGTCGTCTTGCCCGCACCGTTCGCCCCGAGCAGTCCCACCGATTCGCCGTTGCCGACCTCGAGCGATAGCCCGCGCAGCGCCTGAAGGCTGCCGTAGTAAACGTCGATGGCTTCGACGTGGAGCGCGCGATCCGTCATTGGCCCAGGTACGCCTCGAGGACTTCTTGGTTGTCGCGCACCTCGGTAGGCGGACACTGCACGATCTTCTTCCCGTAGTTGAGCACCAGCACCTGATCCGACACGGCCATCACCAGGTCCTGCACGTGCTCGACCAGCAGCACGGTCACGCCACCCTGCGCGAGCGTGCGCAGGACCATGCCGAGATGCCCGCGTTCGCCCGGCGACAGTCCCACCGCGGGCTCGTCGAGCATGATGAACCGAGCCCCGGCCACCAGGGCGCGGGCGATCTCGACCAGTCGCTGCTGGCCGAACGAGAGGTCGCCGGCCATCCGCGTCTCGAGGTCGCCGATGTCCATCTCGTGGAGCATCGCGCGGGCCTTGCGCACTGCATCGACCTCGGCGCGCCGGCTCTTCGGCGAAGCCAGGACGGTGCCGACGAACGAGCTCGGGATGCCGAGCTGCAGTCCGGTCAGCACGTTCTCCAGCACCGACATCTCGCGCAGGATGCCGTTGTTCTGGAAGGTGCGGCGAATGCCGAGCGACGCGATGCGCTCCGGCGTCATGCCCACCAGCTCGCGGCCCTCGAACAGCACGCTGCCCGAGGTCGCGCGCGTGAATCCGCCGATCGCATTGAAGGCCGTGGTCTTGCCGGCCCCGTTCGGTCCCATCATCGTGAAGACGCTGCCCTCCTCGACCGTGAAGCTGAGCGTGTCAACGGCCGTCAGCCCGCCGAAGCGGACCGTGAGATCGCGCACCTCAAGCATCGCGCGGCCCCCGGTACAGGCGTTCGCGCAGGAACGGCACGTGATCCGACAGCAGGCCGCTCAGGCCGCGCGGCATGAAGAACAGCACGAGGATCAGCAGCAGGCTGAAGACGATCTCCTCCAGCCCCGGGAAGTTGCGCAACAGCTCCGGCGCACCGGTCAGCAGCACCGCGCCGAGCACCGAGCCGAGCACGCTGCCGAGTCCACCGATCATCACGATCGCGAAGTGGAACAGCACTTGCGCGAGTCCGAACGACTCGGGCGACACGCGGCCGTTGAGCACCGCGAACATCGCACCGGCCAGACCGACGACCAGGCCGCTCCATGCGAACGCGATCACCTTGGTCCGCCGCACCGCAATGCCGAGCGACGCGGCGGCCTGTTCGTTGTTGCGCACGGCGGCGAACGAACGGCCGAAGCGCGAACGCAGCAGCATCGACGTCATGCCGATGCCGATCGCGGAGCACAGCAGGAAGACGTAGTACTTGGTGCGGTCGCTCATCGTCGTGCCGAACACCTCCATGGGCGGCAGCGTGAAACCCCCGGGTCCGTAGGTCACGGCGTCCAGATGCACGTAGCACCAGCGCAGCAGTTCGCCGACCGCCAGCGTGATGATGGCGAGGTAGTGGCCGCGCACCCGCAGCGCAGGCAGACCCACGAGCCCCCCGACCGCGGCGCCGGCCAGCGCACCGACGACGATCGCCAGCGGGAACGGCAGGCCGAGCCGCGCCATCGACAGTCCGGTCGCGTAGGCACCGACGCCGAAGAACGCCGCGCTCGCGAACGCGAGCTGGCCGAGATAGCCGATGATCACGTTGAAACCGAGCGCGACCAGGCAGTACACCAGCATCGTGTTGACGACGAATTGCGTGTAGTTGTTGAGGCCGAATGGCAGCACCAGGAGCGCGATCGCGACGACCGCCAGCCCCGTCAGTCGCTGCCGATGAAGATGGTGTTCGCCGCGGGCGGGGAGTCCCTGCGGTACGATCGAAGTCTCAAACACGGCTCTGCTTCCACTCGCCGAAGATGCCCTGCGGCCGGATCACCAGCACGATCACGATCACCAGGTAAGCCGTGATCTCGACCAGCGAACTCGACACGTAACCGCCCACGAGGTTCTCGAGGACGCCGAGCGTGACGCCGCCGATGATCGCGCCGGGCAGCGAGCCGAAGCCGCCGAGGCACATCGCCGCGAATGCACGGATCAGCATCGTGCCGCCCATGTCGGGATAGACCAGCGTGCTCGGCGCGATCAGGATGCCCGCTGCCGCACCCATGAAGGCGCCAGCGGCCCACATCACGTTGCGAAGCAGCGGCACGTTGATGCCGACCAGCGACGCGCCGCGCGGCGTCTGCGAGGCGGCCTGGATCACCTTCCCGAGCCGGGTCCTCGCGAAGAAGATCGCGAGCAGCACGACGACCACGACCGTGAAGCCGATCACCAGCAGGTCCTGCGGGAACAGCGTGGCGAAGTCGCCGAGCTCGATCGGGTCGCCGCTCAGCAGCGGCGGCAACGACACGACCTCGCGGCCGTAGAAGAACCGCGACACGCCCTTGAGGAAGAACGACAGCGCGACGGTCATCATCGCGAGGGTGACGAACGGCGCGTTCTTCAGAGGCCGGATCAGCAGGCGTTCCGTGATCGAGCCAACCACCAGCAACAGCACCAGCGACGTCGCGATCGCTGCCGGATACGGCCAGCCGAACAGTTGCAAGGGCACCAGCACGCCGAACGCACCGAGCATGAAGAACTCGCCGTGGCAGAAGTTGACGATCGTGGTCGAGCGAAACAGGATCGTCATGCCGAGGGCGACGAGCGTGTACACGCAGCCCACGGCGATCCCGCTGATCAGCAGTTGCGGCAGCATCGAAGTCCCGGCGAGGGTGCGCGCGGCTTCAGTTCGCCGGGTACTTCGCGACGATCTCCGGCTTCGCGCCCGGCATGTAGATCACCTTGCCCTCACGGATGCCGGCGTGCTGGTCGGGCGAGAAGGTCAGCGTGCCCGACTGGATACCCGGATTGAAGTCCTTGAGCTTGTTCAGCGCGGCCATGAAGTTCTCCTGCGTCAGGTTGGGGCCCGCGTCCTTCAACGCCTGCACCACCGCCAACGCACCGGTCATGCCCATGAAGCTCAGCGTCTCGACCGGATCGTTCGGGTTGTACTTCTTGTAGAGGTCGATCCACGGCTTGAAGGCCGGTGCGTCGAGCGTGTTGTTGAGCGGATAGAAGACGAACAGCTCTTTCGTCGCCTGCGCCATGCCGACGCGCTTGACCATGTCCTCGACCGACACGCCCTGCGTGGTCACCACGGGCGCACGCAGGCCGTACTTGTAGGCGTCACGCAGATAGGCCGTCAGCTCGGGCGGATAAAGGTTCGCGATCACGATGTCCGGCTTGGCGTTCTTGATGCGCAGCACCTGCGAAGTGGCGTCGACCTGGCCGCGTTCGAGATAGGCGATCTCGATCGGCTCGAGACCTGCGGCCTTCAGCTTCGCGACTTCCGGGTCGAGGTGCGACTTTCCCCAGTCGTCGGAGTGGCTGATGATCGCGATCCGCTTGGTGTTCGGCTTCGTCGCCGCGAAGGCGACTATCGCGTCGGCGACCGTGTTGGTGGTGGCGACGGGCTGGAAGATGTTCGGTCGTACCGGCGTCGAGATCGCCGCGCTCGCCGCGCCCAGGACCATGAACGGCAGGTTGGGATTGCTCGCCAGTTCGGGCTTGATCGCCATCACGGTCCCGCTGCACCAGCCGCCGTGGATCATGAAGACCTGGTCCTGCGAGATCAGCTTCTTCGTCGCGGCGATGGTCTTGTTGGGGTCGCACGCATCGTCCTCGATCACCAGCTCGATCTTCCGGCCGTTGATGCCGCCGGCGTCGTTGATGCTCTTGTAGATTGCCGACGCGCCGAGCAGCGGCAGAGAACCCACGGCCGTCGGCCCGGTCAGCGGGCCGAACATGCCGATCTTGATCGTGTCCTTCGTGATGCCGGGCTCGGCCGACGCGGACGTGCAGAGCGTGGCGAGCGCGATGGCGCAGATCGACGCCAAGGCGGTCAGTCGCGTGCTTTTCATTGCTGTCTCCTCTGTCCTCGAAGGACTTTGTTATCGATCAGAACCGTTGCAACGGGAGCCGTCAGGCATTGATGAGACTGGGGCCTTCGAGTGCGCCACCGCGTGCGCCCCGGCGATCTTTCCGAACACGGCGCCGCGGATGACGGACGTCGCCCCCGTGTAGGTGCCGTAGTAGAGGCCGGTCATCTCGCCCGCCGCGTACAGGCCCTCGATCGCTTCGCCATCGGCGTTGACGACCTGGCTGCTGGCGTTGACCTTGATGCCGCCGAACGTGAAGCAGTTGCCGCAGATCATCGGGTACGCGAAGAAGGGACCCTGCTCGATGCGGCGCGACCAGTGCGACTTCGGCGGTGCGTAGCCGCGCGCGGTCGCGAGGCCATCGATCGCTAGCGGATCAAAACCGTCCGCCGATGGACAGGCCGCGTTGTAGGCGTCAACGGTCTTCCTCAGCGCGTCGACGTCGACGCCGATCTTCTTCGCGAGCGCGTCGAGCGTGTCCGCCTTGATCGGCGGCTGGTCGGACCGGACCGAGCGCTTCCAGTTAGGCACGTCGTCGATCCGCGCGTCGAGGATCGCGTAGGCGATGCCTTCGGGCTGCTCGAGGATGGTCCGCGTGATGTGCTCGTAGGTCGCATCGACCGTCGCGGGCGCCTCGTTGATGAAGCGCTCGCCGCGCTTGTTGACGAGGATCCCGTAGTTGAAGACCAGCACGATCGGCTCGGGCGCGCCCGAGCGCGGGTCGAGCGGTTCTGCATGGATCTGGCCGTAGTCGCCCGACGGAGCGGCCCCGGCAGCCAGCGCCATGCGGATGCCTTCGCCCTTGTTGTAATAGCCGCCGCGCGCAACCGGGCGGATGTAGCGGGCGCGGGGTCCGAGGTAATGCACCAGCATCTCGGCGTTGCCCTCGAAGCCGCCGCTGCCGAGAATTACGGCCGGCGCCCTGAACGTGATGCCCTTGTTGCCGAGACCCACGGCGCTCACGCCCGACACCGCGCCGTCCTCGTCGCGCAGCAGGCCAGTCGCCGTGGTGCGATAGAAGATGCTTGCGCCATTCTTCTCGGCCCAGGCCGCCAGCGCCTCGACCAGCGCGGCGCCACCGCCCACCGGCGAGATGCGCGTCGTGCAGGTGGTGATGAAATACCCCGGCTGGAAGTCGAAGCGCACGCCGAACGTCTTGAGCCACTGCAGCGTCGGACCGGCATTCGCCGCCAGCGTCGCAATCAGTTCGGGATCGGTGAAGTTGAGCGTCTTGACGATCGGCGACCAGTTCTCGTAAGAACCCGCCGCGTCGTTGATCAGTTCCGGATCGAGGTAGTGCCCCGAGTTCTCGGCGAAGTGCTCCTCGAAGTCGTCGGAGACCTCATGCTCGCTCTTCATGCGCATCATCGCCTCGGTCCAGCGCGTCTGGCCGCCGCGATTCTCGACGTCGGACCGCTCCAGGATCGCGACCTTCGCGCCGGCCTGCATCGCCGACACGGCCGCGGATAGTCCTGCGATTCCGCAACCCACCACGACCACGTCGAACTGCTGTTGTGTCGATGTCTCCATGCGCTTCTTCTTGGTAAGGTCCGTGCGTCAGTACTTCCGCACGAACGGGTTCGGCATGTTTAGATCCGTCGAGATCCAAACGCTCTTCGTCTCCATGTATTCCTTCACGGCTTCGACGCCGCCTTCGCGGCCCACGCCCGAGTTCTTGTAGCCGCCGAACGGCGTCGTGTAGCTGGTCGACCGGTAGTTGTTGATCCACACGGTGCCGGCCTTGAGCTTCTCGCTCATCAGCATCGCGCGGTGCAGGCTCTGGGTCCACACGCCCGCTGCGAGGCCGAAGCGCACGTCGTTGCCGATGCGGATCGCGTCCTCCTCGTCCTTGAACTTGATCACCGCCAGGACCGGGCCGAACACTTCCTCCTGCGCGATCCGCATGTCGTTGGTCACGTCGACGAAGATCGTCGGCTCGACGAACTGGCCCGCACCGTAGCCCTCGCCGGTGAGTGCCCGTCCGCCTGCGACGCAGCGCGCGCCTTCCTGCTTGGCGACGTCGATGTAGTGCATCACCTTGTCGAACTGCGGCTTCGTCGCGATCGGGCCGACCTCGGTCTTCGGGTCCGATGGATCGCCGGCCTTCGCGGCTTTCGCAATCTTCAGCAGGCGCTCGACGAATTCGTCGTGGATGCTTTCCTGGAGAAGCAGCCGCGACCCCGCCATGCAGGTCTGGCCACCGGCCGAGAAGATGCCGGTGATCACGCCGTTGGCGGCCTTGTCCATGTCCGCGTCGTCGAAGATGATGTGCGGCGACTTGCCGCCGAGCTCGAGGCTCACGCGCTTGAAGCCCTCGGCGCCGGCCAGCGCCACGCGCTTGCCGCCTTCGTCGCCCCCGGTGAACGCGACGCGCGCCACCTTCGGATGCTTCACCAGCGGCTCGCCGACGTCCTGCCCGAAGCCGGTCACGACATTGAACACGCCGGGCGGCAGCCCCGCCTCCTCGGCCAGTTTCGCGAGCTCGAACAGCGAGACCGACGTGAACTCCGACGGCTTGCAGACGATCGTGTTGCCCGCGCACAGCGCCGGCGCGATCTTCCAGGCCGACAGCAGCAGCGACGAGTTCCACGGGGTGATGCTCGCGACGACACCCATCGGCTCGTAGCGGACCATGTTGAAGACCTTCGGCTTGTCCATGGGCACGACGAGCCCGTGAATCTTGTCGGCGAGGCCGCCGTAGTAATAGAAGTATTTCGCGACGTACTTGACCTGGCCCGCGACCTCGCTCATCACCTTGCCGTTGTCGCGGCTCTCGGCGTCCGCCAGGCGCTGGTAGTCGCGCTCGATAAGCTGACCGAAGCGGAACAGGATCATGCCGCGGTCGCTCGGCGACAGCTTCGACCAGGGCCCGTCGAATGCGGCGGCGGCGGCCTCGACGGCACGGTCGACGTCGGTCGCGTCGCCCTGCGGGATCTGCGCCCACGGCTCGCCGCTGAAGGGGTCGAGCGAATCGAACCACCGACCCGAATGCGGGTCGACCCACCGGTTGTCGATGAACTGCTGGTAGCGCGTCATGGGTGTCGTCACAGCTTGATCGCGAACGGGTCGCGCTCTTCGTCGGAGAAATCGATCATCACGTTCTTGGTCTGGAGGAACTCCTCCATCGCCATCACGCCACGCTCGCGGCCGAAGCCCGAGTCCTTGAAGCCGCCGAAAGGCGCCATCACCGATGCCGCGCGATACGTGTTGACCCACACGGTGCCCGCGTGGATCTCGCGCGAGACGCGCAGCGCGCGCGATAGGTCGGTCGTCCACACGCCGGACGCCAGGCCGTACTTCGTGTCGTTGCCGATGCGGATCGCGTCCTCCTCGGTGTCGAAGGGGATGATCGACAGAACCGGACCGAAGACTTCCTCCTGGGCGAGCGTCATGCCGTTGTCGACGTTCGTAAAGATGGTGGGCTCGATGAAGAAACCCTTGTCCAGATGCGCGCCGGTCGCGGCCTTGCCGCCGGTGGCGAGCGTCGCGCCCTCGGCCTTGGCGTTCTCGATCGACTCCAGGATGCGGTTGAACTGCGGCTCGTTGGCCGCGGTGCCCATCTCGGTCGCCTTGTCGAGCGGATTGCCGAGCCGGATCTTCTGCGCCCGCGTCACCAGCGCCGACGCGACACGGTCGTGCACGCTGCGCTGCACGAGCAGGCGCGAGCCCGCGATGCATGTCTGACCGGTGGCCGCGAAGATGCCCGCCAGCGCACCGACGATCGCCTTCTCGATGTCCGCGTCCTCGAAGACGATGTTCGGCGACTTGCCACCGAGCTCCATCGTCACCGGCACGAGCAGCTTGCCGGCGTCGGCCGCGATCTGCCTGCCGACCGCCGGGCTGCCGGTGAAGCTGACACGATTGACGCGACCGCTCGTCAGCAGCGCCTGACCGGTCCGGTAGTCGCCGGTGACCACGTTGACGACGCCGGGAGGGAAACCCGCCTCCCTGACGAACTCCGCGAACTCCAGCGTCGTGACCGACGCGTGCTCCGACGGCTTGATGACGACGCAGTTGCCGGCGGCCAGCGCGGGCGCGAGCTTGTTCGAGAGGAGGCCCATCGGCGAATTCCACGCCGTGATCAGCACCGCGACGCCGATCGGCTCGCGACGCGTGAAGTCGAGCACGTCGCGCGTGTCGAGCGGAATGGTGTCGCCGAAGATCTTGTCCGCGCAGCCTGCGAAAAAGCGATAGGCGCGTGCGGCGAAGTGCATCTGTGCGTGGGTCTCGCGGATCACCTTGCCGTTGTCGGTCGTCTCGAGGATGCCCATGCGATCGGCGTTGGCCTGCATCAGGTCCGCAAGGCGATTCATCAGCCGGCCGCGCTCGAGACCCGACGTCTTGCGCCACACCGTGTCGTACGCATGACGTGCCGCGGCGATCGCGTCGCCAACCTGCGCGACGCTGGCCTGCGGCACCGACGCCCACTCTTCACGCGTGTACGGATTGACCGCGGCGAAGCGCTCCTGCCCGGCCGCCGAGACGCGCTCGTTGTCGATGAACAGCTCGTAGTTGGTGCCCATGCGTTCGGTGCCTCGCGCGATCCGCATCACGGGATCGAATCTTCGCGACTGCACGTGGTCTCTCTCGTTGTTTGAAAGTTTCGATGCGACGCGACCGGCGGACGGCGGACGCATCGTCGATAGAATGCGGTCTCCACGTGGCGGTCTCGAAGCCGAGGCCGGATTATTGAAGTCCGCGTCGTCGAACACAATTGACGATTCGTGAGGCCGTGATGCGCTTTCGTCATCAGCCCCACATCCAAGCTCCACAACGCATCGGGTTAACCCGAATGAAACGCAAGATCCCCAGCACCGTCGCTCTCGCGCTCTTCGAATCCGCCGCTCGCCACGAGAGCTTCGCGCGTGCGGCCGACGAGATGTGCGTGACGGAGAGCGCGGTGAGCCGGCAGATCAGCGTGCTCGAGAACTTCCTTGGCGTGCAGCTATTCAGCCGCGTGAAGCAGCACGTGACGCTGACCGCGGCGGGGCGCGAATACAGTGGCCACATCGCGCTAAATCTCAACGAGATCGAACTGCACACGCGGTCGCTGATGACGCACAAGGGCATGGGCGGCGTGCTGGAGCTCGCCGTCATTCCGACCTTCGCGAATCGCTGGCTGCTGCCGCGGCTGCACGAGTTCCGTGCGGCGCATCCCGACATCACGCTGAACCTCTCGGAGAAACCGGACCCGTTCCCGTTTCGGGGGACCAACTTCGATGCGGCCCTGCACTTCGATCATCCGGCATGGACCGGCGTGGTCAAGGTCGACCTGTTCGACGAGGAGGTCGTGCCGGTCGTCAGCCCGCGCCACTACGACCTGTCGACGCTGAAGATGCCGGCCGATCTCGCGTCGATCCCGCTGCTGAACAAGAGCACGCGCACGGAGTCGTGGGAGCGCTGGTTCGAGCGCGCTGGTGCGCCGGCGCTCGAAGTCCGCACCGCGATGCGCTTCGAGCTCTACGCGATGGTGATCGAGGCGGCCCGGGCGGGACTCGGTGCGGGACTGGTACCGCGCTTCTACGTCCAGGACGAGATCGCGCGCGGCGACCTCGCGATCCCGTTCGACGTGTCGTTGAAGCACGAGAAGCGCTACTGCCTGGTGTATCCCGAGTACAAGCAGGAGTCGCCGCTCGTGAAGCACTTCCGGGACTGGGTCGTGCGCGTCGCACAGGAATTCAACCGCGGCCGTATCGAGTGATGCGGAAAGCGCATCGAGCGCTGACGAATCGTCAATTGCGATCGGACCGTCTCGTCGCATAGTCTCGCTCTCGATGCACGTCGCAACCGACGACGGCCGGAGACCGAGAGCGAGATCCGATGAACGATTCCCTGCCCGGCGGCGCATGAACGCCGCGAGCGCCACTCCTGGCTCGATGCAAGCCCTGCAGATCGACGCGTACGGTGGCCCCGACGTCGTCGTGTCGCGCGAGGTCGCCGTACCGGTACCCGGCCCCCACGACGTCCTGATCCGGCTCGCGTACTCCGGCATCAACTTCATGGACGTCTACACACGGCTCGGTCGCTACGCCGGCTCGAACACGAAATCGGGGCACTACCAGTCCGGCCTGCCGCTCACGCTCGGCATCGAGGGCGCCGGTCGTATCGCGGCCGTCGGCGACCGCGTGCACGACTGGCAGGTCGGCGATCGCGTCGCGTATGCGCTCGCTCGCGGCAGCTATGCGCAGTACGCCGTCGTCCCGTCGCGACAGATCGCTGGCGTCCCGGACCGGCTCGGTCTCGACGTCGCGGCGGCGACGATGTTCCAGGGCCTGACCGCGCACTACCTCGCGCACGACATCGGTCTCGTGGCCCGGGACCGCACGTGCCTGATCCACTCGGGCGCGGGCGGCATCGGGCAACTGTTGATCCAGCTCGCGAGCAACGCCGGAGCGCGCGTCGTCGCCACGGCGAGCTCCGATGCGAAGCGCGCGGTGGCCCGGACCCGCGGCGCGGAACTCGTCGCATCCCAGGACGATGACGCGTTCGTGGCGGCCTGCAGGACGATGACCGAAGGCCGCGGTGTCGACATCGTGTTCGACTCGATCGGCCAGGCGGTCTTCGACGGCAACCTGCGGTCTCTGGCGCGCAAGGGCCTGTTCCTGCACTACGGCGCCAACTCCGGCGCGATCGGACCGATCGATCCGATGCGCCTCGCCGACAGCGGCTCGCTCTACTTCACCCGACCACGTCTCGCGGACTACGTGGCCGACGCGGCGTCCGTCGCGCGACGCGCCGGCGCAATCTTCGCGGGACTGGTCGACGGTTCGTTGACCGTCGACATCGCGGATACCGTCGCCTTCGACGACGTCGGCAAAGCCCATCGGGCGCTCGAGGAGCGCACGGCGATCGGCAAGTCGATCCTGTCGATCGACCCGACGATCACCTGAGTTCGCGTCAGCGCGCCGACGCGATCGGCGCCGCCGGCGCTTCCCAGCCGCCACCCAGCGACCGGATCAGCGCCACCGTCGTCGTCGCACGGCTGCCGCGCAACTGCACGGCCTGGCGCTGCACCGACAGCAGCTCGCGCTGCGCGTCGATCGATTCGAGATAGCCGGTCTGCCCCGCGCGATAACGCTTCTCCGCGAGCGCGGCGGCGCGCCGCGCCGAAGCCACGGCCTCGTCGGTCGCCTGCGCCTGGCCATCGAGCGTGCGCAGGCCGACCAGGTTGTCCTCGACCTCGGCGAAGGCCACCAGCACCTTCTGCCGGTAGACGCCGACCGACTCCTCGAGGCCCGCTTCCGCGCGCCGGATGTTGGCCTTGTTGCGACCGCCGTCGACGATCGGCAGCGACATCACGGCGCCGATCAGCCAGGTCGTGCTGCTGAGCTTGAACAGGTCGGACAACTGGTACGACTCCGCACCGCCCTGCCCGGTCAGCGACAGCGCCGGGAAGATCGCGGACTTCGCGACACCGATGCGCGCGTTGGCCGCGAACATCTGCTGCTGGGCCGCGGCGATGTCGGGACGGCGCTCGAGCAGCGACGACGGCATCCCCGCCGGGATGCCCGGCATGTTCGCCACGTCGAGCAGCGGATTGACGCCGAAGTCGAAGCCGGCCGGTGCACGACCGAGCAGCACGGCGAGCGCGTGCTCGGCCACCGCACGTTGCCGCTCGACGCCGATCGCGTCCGACTGCGCGGTGGCCCGTTCGGTGCGCGCGCGCGACAGGTCGATCTCGCTGATGTCGCCGGCGTCGAAGCGGCTCTGCGCGAGCTTCACGTTGTCCTCGCGCAGCCGCACCGTTTCCTTGAGCAACGCGAACTCCGCATCGGACTCGCGCACGCGGTAGTAGGTCTGCGCGACGTCCGCCTGCAGCGCGAGCAGCACCGAGCGATAGGTCGCCTCCGTCGCGCTCGCGTCGGCCTTCGACGCGTTGACGTTGTTCGACACGCGACCGAACAGGTCGAGCTCGTAGCTGACCGAGAGTCCGGCCTGGAAGAAATTGCTGGTCGGCACCTTCGTGCCTTGCGGCACGCCCAGCGACGCGTCCGAATTGCGACCGCGCAGTGCCTGCGCACCGGCATTGACCTGCGGGTAGCGATCGGCTTCGGCCACGCCGAGCAGCGCGCGCGCCTGCCTGACGCGCGCCGCTGCGGCCTGCAGGTCGCCGTTGGCGACGATCGCCTCGCCCTCGAGCGCGTCCAGGGCCGCGTCGCCGAACGCCTTCCACCACTCGCCGCGCGGCAGGGACTCGGACGGTTGCGCCTGCTTCCAGCGACCCTGCGTCGCTGCATCGACGTCGGGCGTCGAGACCGCGATCGACGAGACCCCGTCGGCTTCCTTGAAGCGCGCCGGACTGGCCACCTCGGGTTGATGGAAGTCGGGCGCCGCGCAGCCCGCGATGACCAGCATCGCCAGCAGCATCGCGGACCCGCGCGAACTGTTCGTCATGGATGGATTCATCAATGCGCTCCTTCGATGCCGATCGACGCATGCGCCTTCGGCAGCTTGCCGCCGAAGCGAACCGCGAGTTTCCGCAACAACACGTAGAACACGGGGGTGAGGATCAGGCCGAAGAAGGTCACGCCGAGCATCCCGGCGAACACCGCCACGCCCATCGCATGGCGCATCTCGGAACCCGCACCCGACGAGAACACCAGCGGCAGCACACCCATGATGAAAGCGAACGACGTCATCAGGATCGGGCGCAGCCGCAGGCGGCAGGCCTCGAGCGCGGCCTCGACCACCGAGCGTCCCGCATGCTCGAGGTCGCGCGCGAACTCGACGATCAGGATCGCGTTCTTCGACGCCAGCCCCACGAGGACGAACAGCGCGATCTGCGTGAAGATGTTGTTGTCGCCACCGGTCAGCTTGACGCCGAGCAGCGCGCACAGGATCGACATCGGCACGATCAGGATCACGGCCAGCGGCAGCGTCCAGCTCTCGTACTGCGCGGCCAGCACCAGGAACACCAGCAGCACGCAGATCGGGAATACGATCAGCATCGTGTTGCCGGCGATGAGGTCCTGGAAGGTCAGGTCGGTCCATTCGTAGCTCACGCCCTTGGGCAGCGTCCCGGCGAGGACCTTCTCCATCGCCGCCTGCGCCTGCCCGCTCGACACGCCCGGGGCCGCAGCGCCGTTGAGGTCGGCCGCGGTGTACGCGTTGTAGCGCTGCACCCGGTCCGGACCGTAGGTATCCTTGAGCTGCATCAGGCTCGACAGCTGCACCATCTCGCCCTTGGCGTTCTTGACCTTCATCTGGCCGAGGTCCTGCGCATGCGAGCGGAACTGCTGGTCGGCCTGCACGATCACCTGGTAGGTGCGACCGAACTTGTTGAAGTCGTTGACGTACAGCGACCCGAGGTTGATCTGCATCGTGTTGAAGATGTCGCCGAGCGGCACGCCGAGCTGCTTGGCCTTCGTGCGGTCCACGTCCGCGAAGAGCTGCGGCACGTTGACCTGGAAGCCCGAGAACACGCCGGCCAGCTCGGGCGTCTGCGCAGCCTTCGCCTGCACGGCGCCGATCGCCTTGTAGAGCTCGTCGTAGCCGACGTTGCCGCGGTCCTCGACGTAGAGCTTGAAGCCGCCGATCGTGCCGAGGCCGTTCACCGGCGGCGGCGGGAAGACCATGATCACCGCGTCGCTGATCGATCCGAGCTGCTGGTTGATCTTCTGCGCGATCGCGCCGCCCGACAGCGCCTTGCCCTTGCGCTGGTCGAAGTCCTTCAGCGTGAAGAACACGATGCCGGCGTTGGGCGCATTGACGAAGCCGTTGATCGACAGGCCCGGGAACGCGACCGACGACTCGACGCCTTCGGTCTTGAGGCCGATGTCGCTCATGCGGCGGATCACGTCCTCGGTGCGGTCGAGCGAGGCCGCATCGGGCAACTGCGCGAAGCCGACCAGGTACTGCTTGTCCTGGCCCGGCACGAAGCCCGAAGGCACCGAGCGGAAGACGAAGAACGCGGCGACGATCAGGATCGCGTAGATGACCATCGTGGCCGACTTGCGCCTGAGGACGCCGTTGACGGTGCCTTCGTACTTGTGCGAGCCGCGCTCGAACACCGTGTTGAAGCGACGGAAGAAGCCGCCCAGCACCTGGTCCATGCCGCGCGCGAGCCAGTCCTTCTTCGCGTCGTGCGGCTTGAGCAGCGTGGCCGCGAGCGCCGGCGACAGCGTCAGCGAATTGATCGCCGAGATCACCGTCGAGATCGCGATGGTCAGCGCGAACTGGCGATAGAACTCGCCGGTCAGGCCCGACACGAACGCGATCGGCACGAACACCGCGCACAGCACCAGCGCGATCGCGATGATCGGGCCGCTCACTTCCTTCATCGCCTGGATCGTCGCGTCGTGCGGCGACAATCCGTTGGCGATGTTGCGCTCGACGTTTTCGACGACCACGATCGAGTCGTCGACGACGATGCCGATCGCGAGCACCAGCCCGAACAGCGACAGCGTATTGATCGAGAAGCCGAAGCCGAGCATCACCGCGAACGTGCCGATGATCGAGACCGGCACGGCGAGCAGCGGGATGATCGACGCGCGCCAGGTCTGCAGGAACACGATGACGACCAGCACCACCAGCGCCACCGCCTCGAACAGCGTCTCGATGACCGCGTGGATCGATGAGCGCACGAACTGGGTCGGGTCGTAGACGATGCTGTAGTCGACGCCGGCCGGCATGTCCTTCTTGAGCTCCTCCATCGTCTTCCTGACGTTGTCGGAGATCTGCAGCGCGTTCGCACCGGGCGCCTCGAAGATCGGGATCGCGACGGCGGGCTTGTTGTTCAGCAGCGAGCGCAGCGCGTATTCGGATGCGCCCAGTTCGAGGCGCGCGACGTCCTTCAGGCGCGTGACGGCACCGTCCGCGCCACCGACCTTGACGATGATGTCGCCGAACTGTTCCTCGTTCGACAGACGACCGAGCGCATTGACCGACAGCTGGAACTGCGCGTCCTTCGTCGGCGAGCCGCCGACCACACCGGCGGCCACCTGCACGTTCTGCTCGCGGATCGCGGCCACGACCTCGGGTGCCGTGATGCCGCGCGCGGCGAGCTTCTGCGGGTCGAGCCAGACGCGCATCGCGTAGTCGCCGGAACCGAAGAGCTGCACCTGGCCGATGCCCGGCAGGCGCGCGAGGCGGTCCTTGACGTTCAGGACCGCGTAGTTGCGCAGGTAGATCTCGTCGTAGCTCTCGTCGGGCGACTTGAGGTGGACCACCATCGTCAGGTTCGGCGAACTCTTGATCGTCGTGACGCCGATCGTGCGCACCTCTTCGGGCAGGCGCGGCAGCGCGCGCTGCACGCGGTTCTGCACCTGCGTCTCGGCCTGCTCGATATCGGTGCCGATCTTGAACGTCACCGTCAGCGTGAGCACGCCGTCGGCAGTCGCCTGCGACGACATGTAGAGCATGTTCTCGACGCCGTTGATCTGCTCCTCGAGCGGCGTCGCGACGGTCTCGGCGATCACGGTCGGGTTGGCGCCCGGGAACTGCGCGTGCACGACGACCGATGGCGGCACGACGTCCGGGTACTCGGACACCGGCAGCCGGAACATCGCCAGCAGCCCGCCGACGAAGATGATGATCGACATGACGGCCGCGAAGATCGGACGGTCGATGAAGAATCTCGAGATGTTCATGGGAACCCCTTGTGGTGTTGCCGGATGCCGGCGCGCTGGCGGAAGACGAAGCGGTCGCCGCCCACCGACGCCGTCGGCGGGTCTGTTCGCGGGCCGCCCGGGTGCGGCGCCGCGGTCAATGGGACGGGTCGATCAGCGCGCGGGCGCCGCGTCCTTCTTGCCGATCGCCGAGACGCCGTTGCCGTCGGCCGCCTTCGCCGGGCTGTCGGGCGTGGCGCCACGCGCGACCGGGGCTTCCATCGCCACAACCTGCGGCGCGATCGGGGCACCGGGTCGCACCCGCTGCAGCCCGTTGACGACGATCTGCTCGCCGGGCTTGAGGCCGCTGCGCACGACCCGCAGTCCGTCGATCACCGGTCCGAGCTTCACCGCGCGGTAGTCGGCCTTGAACGACTTGCCGTCGTCACTGGTCGGCGTCGCCACGAACACGAACTTGCGGTCCTGGTCGGTGCCGATCGCACGGTCGTTGACCAGCACCACCTTCGCGGACTTCTCGCCACCGCCGATCGACACGCGGGCGAAGCGGCCCGAGGCCATCAGCCCGTCGTGGTTGTCGAGCACCGCGCGCATGCGCACGCTGCCGGTGCCCGGATCGACGCGGTTGTCGATGAACTCGAGCTTGCCCGGGTGCGGGAAGCCGTCCTCGCCGACCAGCCCGACGTTGACGGCCGTGTTCAGCGCACGCGCCGGACCGCCGAGCCTGGCGAAGGTCTGCTCGTCGCCGTCGAAGCTCGCGTAGATCGGATCGGACGACACCACCGACGTCAGCACGACGGTCGGATCGACCAGGTTGCCGACCGTGACCTCGGCCTTCGACACGCGGCCCGAGATCGGGGCGCGCACCTGCGTGAACGCGAGATTGAGCTGCGCGAGGTCGGCCGACGCGCGGGCGGCGCGTACATCGGCGTCGAGCTGCTTGGTATCCGCGAGCCGTTCGTCGAAGTCGCGCTGCGCGATGGCGTTGTCGGCCAGCAGGCGCTTCGAGCGCTCGAGCTGCGTCTTCGCCAGTTCGACCTTCGCGATCGCGCTCGACGCGGCGGCCTCGGCACGGGCCGCTTCGGCGCGATACGGACGCGGATCGATCACGACCAGCACGTCGCCCTTCCTGACCACGGCACCCGGCGTGAAGCGCACGGCGTCGACCGTTCCCGAAACGCGCGGACGGATGTCGGCGTGGTCCACGGCTTCGATGCGACCCGAGAATTCCTGGGTCTCCACGACGTCGCGCTCGATGGCGGCCGCGACACTGACCGGCGCGGCAGACGGCGCCGCGGTCTGGGCCACGGTCTCGGTACACGCCGAAAACACGAACGGCAGGGTGGCGGCGAGCGACAGCAGCGCGAACGTCGCGCCGCGGCGGTGGCGGTTGTTGTTGAGGGTCGTCATGTTGTTTTCCCTGTAGGAGGAGAGGCGGGATGGATCCGTGGCGGCGACTTCGATCGAGTCGCCTGTCACGAAACCGAAGCGATGAACGCGGCCATCGCCGCGAACGCCTTGTCGTCGGACGAGGCGCGACATCGCGCGTTGGTGTCGGCCAGCGAGCAGGCGCCGGACGGGACCTCCATCACGAGCGTGTCGACGGAAACGGACGCGGCGAGCAGCTTGGCGACGTAGGCTTCAGCCTCGTCGCGCAACGGATCGTCGGCGAGCGACACCATCAGCGTCGGCGGCAGGCCCTTGAGTCGCGTGGAGGCCAGCGGGCAGGCGTACGGGTGGAAGCGGTCGGCGGGACGCGGCAGGTAGTCGCGGTACGCGTCGGCGCAGTTCGACGCGATCCGCGCGTCGACGTCCTTGGCACTGGCCGAACGCATCGAGCAACTGGTCAGGCCGGGGTCGAGCATCGGCGCGATCAGCAGCTGGCCGGCCAGCGGCGGGCCGCCGCGATCGCGCGCCATCAGCGAAGCCACGGCCGCGAGATTCCCGCCGGCCTCGATGCCACCGACCACCAGGCGCTTGCCGGACCACTGATACCGGCGCGGATGCGCGGCGCAGTCGGCGATCGCGGCATAGGCATCCTCGGCGGCGGCCGGAAACGGCTGGTCGGGTGCCTGCGCGTACGTGGGCGCGAGCACCGCCGCGTCGACTTGCGACGCGAGGTCGCGCATGCACGGATCGTTGTCTTGGAGGCTGCCGGACGTGAAGCCGCCGGCATGGAAGAAGACCAGCAGCGTCTCCGCGAGGCCGGTGCTGCGCGACTTCGCGCGGTACAACCGCGCCGCCAGCGGACCCGACGGTCCCTTGATCGAGAGGACGCGCACGTCGACCGACGCGGCGCCTTCCGAGGCGGGGACCGTCCGCGCGTTCATGCGTGAACGCCGGCGACGGAGGTCACGGCGACCGGCGTTTCGGCCAGCACCGCCGCATGCGGCTCGGCGACGACCGCCGCCGGACTGCAGGTCAGCGGCTTGCCACCGACCGTCGCCAGCGCCTCGAAGCCCTGGCACTCGGCCGCGATGATGCGGGCGGCGGGAACATGCAGATCGGCGGAGACCGACTGCGCGAGCGCGATGGCGCCGAGGCCGATGCCGACCAGGAGAGCGATCGTGTTGCGGAGTTTGATGGGGGAGCTCATTTTTGATGGATTCTTGTTGCGCTGCGAGGACTGGACTATATTCATCGTTCACAACGGGTTAAACCCCCAAAAAACGAAATGACTGTTCAATAATCTGAACAATGAACAAGCTGCAGGCGATGGAAGTGTTCGTCCGGGTGGTCGACACGGGCGGGTTTACCCGGGCGTCGGAGAGCCTCGGCATGCCCAAGGCGACTGTCACGACGTCGATCCGGGACCTCGAGGCGCTGCTCAAGGTCCGGCTCCTCAACCGCACGACCCGCAAGGTAGCGGTCACCACCGACGGCGCCGCCTATTACGAGCGCTGCGTGGCGATCCTCGACCAGGTGCGCGACGCCGAGGAGTCGCTGTCGACCGACCACGCCTCGGTCAGCGGACGCCTGCGGGTCGACGTCGCGACGCTGTTCGCGCGCGTCAACCTGATCCCGGTGATGCACGAGTTCCAGGCGCGTTTTCCGGCGATCCGTCTCGAACTGGGCTGCAGCGACCGCCCCGTGAACCTGGTCGAACAGGGCGTCGACTGCGCGCTGCGCGGCGGCGCGATCGTCGACCAGAACCTGATCGCCCGGCGCGTCGGCGCCATGCACTTCATCAACTGCGCGACGCCGGGCTATTTCGCGGCGCACGGCCGCCCCGCGCATCCGCGCGACCTGGCGAACCACGTGTGCCTGAACTACTTCTCGACCACGACCGGCCGCAACTTCGACTGGGATTTCGAGAAGGACGGGGAGCAGCTGAAGCTGACGCTCGACGGGCCGCTGTCGCTCAACGATTCGAGCGTGTATCTCGACGCCTGCCTCGCGGGCCTCGGCATCGCGCAGATGTCGACGAGCACGGTCCGCAAGTATCTCGAAAGCGGCGAACTCGAGATCACCCTGGGCAACTGGATCTCCGAGCCGATGCCGATCCACATCGTCTATCCGCTCAATCGCAACCTGTCGAACAAGGTGCGGGTGTTCGTCGAATGGATCGCGGAGTTGTTCGAAAGCGACGAGCGCCTCACCTTGCACTCGCCGCTGCCGATGACAGGACTGGGCTCAGCCGATCCGCCCGCGCGTCGCTGACCGGCACTCCAGGGCGGGAACTGCACGGTGAAATCTGCAAATCTCGGGATTTCGACGGCCGATCGGGGAGATAACATGACGCCTGTTATCTGATTCGCATCGAAAGCAACGCCATGTCGCACGCCACCTCCATCGAAACCCTCCTGTCCGCCAGACGCGTCGACATCGACGATCGCGAACAGCTATCGGCGAGCTGCGAGGTCCACGCCGTCGCCGAGCACCAGTTGCGGGCGATGATCGACGCCTGCCGCCCGCTGTCGGACTCGATCGCGGTGTTCCTCACGCGCTGAGGTCGGACCGCACGCTGCGTTACCTTCGCTTCCTTTTGCAGGGACAGCGCGATCCGCGCAGTGGTCCGGAAGCTGCGCAAGCACGGCGCCGAGGTGATCAAGTTCTGCGCGACCGGCGGCGTGCTGTCGAAGACCGACTCGGTCGGCGGCCAGCAGTACGACCTTGCCGGGATGAAGGCGCTGGTCGACGAGGCCCACATGCTCGGCATGAAGGTCGCCCCGCGCGAGCATCACGGTGGACACGCCGCCATCGTTGATCAGTCCGTAGATCGCATTCCATTCGAGCCCGCACCACTTCTTCTGCGCGTAGTCGGGACACAGCACCGCGACGACCAGGTCGGCCTCCTCGCAATAGAGCCTGGTCAGATGGAAGGTGAGGTTCGACCGCGCGAATTCTGGTGCGTGGAACTTGTCGTAGAGGATGCGTTCCTCGCCGAACCGCGCCGCGAGGATGGCGGGCAATTCCGCGACGAAGTCCCGCTTCTCGCCGGCGAAGGAGAACGCGACGCGAAAGCGCTTGCTCATCGACGCTCCGCACGGCCCGGGAGCGATGCGGAGTGTCGGTCGCTCATGTCAGATCCGCCGGATGTTCATCTCTTCGAACCAGTAGTCGTCGTCCCAGGTGGGTCCGCCGTCTTCCGCGTTGTAGTTGATCGTCAGTTCGGTGCCGCTGGACAACGCGTCGACCGCGAAGAAGCGCATCTGCAGGTTCTTGCGGTCCTTCTCGTAATACAGGTTCGCCGGGTTGGCGTGATTGTAGAAACTGCCGAAACCCTGGGCGTGCGCGTGGAAGGGGGTTGGCTCGTCGTCCTCGGACCAGTTGAACACGCAGTGCTGCAGTTCGTGGCTCAGTTTGTCGAAGGACATCCGATACGGCAGGACCGTGCAGTTCTCGACCAGTTCGCCCCTCGCGAAATCGCGGGCGGCATAGACGCCCTTGCCGCGCGCGGTCCCGGTCTCGGCGACGTAGATCGAGGCAGGACGCGAAGGCTTCGAGGAAGGCGGCATGTGGTGTCTAATAACGGCGTCCAACGAACGCCCGGCCCATTCTCGCCGAAGCCACCGCGCATGCCCATCCCCTCACGCTCCTGCTTCCGCCAGCCGGTCCGCGTTCGCGGACCGGAGCCAGGCGGTCGCCTGGTGTTCGAAGGCCGCCGGCCGATGAGCGGGAGGCCTGTACTCCCGGTGTGCCAACCCGTTCCCCGAGTGCGCGCATGAACACCAAGGACACCCCGCCCGTCCACGACACGAACCGCGACTGGCCGTTCGCGTGGCTGGAGGCGAAGACGGCCGGCCAACCGCGGGGCGCGCCGCTTCCGTCGAACGAGGAGGATCGGCTGCGTGCCCTGACGCGCAGCGAGATCCTCGACAGCCTGCCCGAACAGACCTACGACGACCTGGTCGCGCTGGCCGCGCAGATCTGCGAGACCCCGATCGCGCTGATCTCGCTGGTCGATCGGAACCGCCAGTGGTTCAAGGCGAAGGCCGGCCTGCAGACCTCCGAGACGCACCGCGACCTGTCGTTCTGCGCCCATGCGATCCTGGTGCCCGGCGAGGTGTTCTCCATCCACGACGCGCAGCGGGATGCACGCTTCTTCGACAACCCCCTGGTCGCCGGGGCGCCCTACGTCCGCTTCTACGCCGGTGCGCCGATCGTCACCGACGACGGCCACGCCGTCGGGACCGTCTGCGTCATCGACTACAAGCCGCGGACGCTGGACGCGGCGCAGAAGCGCGGCCTGCAGGCGCTCGCGCGACAGGCGTCGGGCCTGTTGAACGCGCGCCAGAAGGCCGCCACGGCCATCCGGGCGAGCCGTCGCCAGGAAGTACTTACCGACGAGATGCGTCTCAAGCACGAGCGCGGGGCGGAACTGCTCGAACTGCTGCTGCGCAGCGGCGATCTGGGCATGTGGGACCTGCACGTCGAGAAAGGCCAGTGGACCATCAATACCCGCGAGCACGAAATGCTCGGTCTCGCTGAGAGCGAGGCGACGGCCGAAGCCATCGACTGGCGCGACCTCATCTATCCCGACGACTGGCCCGCGATCGACGCCGCGCTCGAACACCACCTCGCGACGGACTCGGCGTTCTACGAAACGACGCTGCGCATGCGCCATCGCGCAGGCCACTGGATCTGGGTGCGCAGCCGCGCGGTCGTGCTGGAGAAGAACGCGGCGGGCCGGCCGATCCGCATCATCGGCACGCACGAGGACATCACCGAGCGCAAGGAGACCCAGCGCAAGCTGGACCTGCTCGCGCGCACCGACGCGCTCACCGGCGTCGCGAACCGCCACCACCTCGACGAGCGCCTGGACGAGGTCATGGCACGCGCGCGCCGGGCCAGCCTGCCCGGCGCGCTGCTGCGCCTGGACGTCGACGGATTCCGCGCAATCAACGAGTCGGTCGGACCAGCCGGTGGCGACGCGGTGCTGCGGCAGTTCGCGTCGCGCCTGCGCGCCTGCGTGCGCGAGATCGACGTCGTCGCGCGCTACGCGGACGACGAGTTCGTCATCGTGCTGGAGGGGTTGGCCGGAGACCAGCAGGCGCGCACCGTCGCCTCGGAGATCCTCGTCGGGATGCAGCTGCCGTTCCGCATCGGGAACGACGATCTCACCGTGTCGACCAGCATCGGCCTCACGCTGTTCTCGGGGGTCGGCGAATCCGCCGACGACGTGATCCGTCGCGCCTGTGACGCGCTCAAGGACGCCAAGGCCGCGGGGCGCGGGCAGTTGCGCACGCGCTGACGGGTCGCATTCGCGGGCCCGGGCCCGTGCGGGTCACGGCTCGCCGTCCCAGTAGTCGACGTTCTCCGTCACGCGCTGCACGCCGTCGAACGCCATTCCTCCTCCCGTGCTCCGAGCCATCGCGGCGTACTTGCCCGAGTCCGGGTACTCGCAGATCTCCGGTGTCTCGCGCGTGCTGATCGACAGGTACTTGAGCGGCGCGTCGGACGTGTTGATCAGCTGATGCGGATACTCGGGCCCGGGCGGAACGAACACGACATCGCCGGCGCGCAACGGCAGCATCTCGCCGGCCACGCGCAGAGTGCCAATCCCTTCGAGCACGACGAACATCTCTTCCTGCGCGTGGTGGAAGTGATAGGGACACGAACGCTGCCCCGGCGCGACGACGTCGATCGAGGCGCCCAGCTTGCTGGCGGCCGTGCCGGTCGCCAGTCGCGCACATTGCGTGTCGTACAGCGGCGGGCGGGCCTGGTGTTCGCGTTCGACGTCGTCGAAGTTGCGGATCAGTCGGTCGGCGAGTTCCGTTCGTGTGAGCGTCATGGGAGGGGCGATGATTCGTCGGAGCGTGGCGCCGGACGGCGCCCGGTCCACAGTCTCTCACCGAGGGGCATTCTTCACGCGCGGCGCGGGAACTCCGTGATGTTGTCCGGCATGCGGCTTCCGGGCTCCGTACTACAACGGGCCGTACGGCTACGGGTACGGCTTTGGCGCGGGAGGCTTGCGTCACGCGTGCGGCGGTGCGAACAGCGGGAGCGACTCGCCCGGATCCGGGTCGACCTCGACCCGCACCTCGTCGCCGACCCGCAGCATCCCGCCGCGCACGATGCGGGCGGTCACGCCACCGTGGCCCCGCATCGCGTTGTAGCCACCCCGCCCCAGTGCCGCTTCCATCTTCGAGCAGGGTGCGCATTCACCGGTGACGCTGATCACCACCGTGTCGCCGATGCGGATCGACAGCGACTGCTGCGGAAACGGCGAGCGCGCCGCCACGAGGTTGAAGCCGGAGACCACCAGATTGCGCCGCAGGATCGCGGCATCGAGCGTCTCTCGGCCCACCCAGCGCGCGATCAGCGGCACGTGCTCGGACTGGATCAGGGTGACCTGGCGCTTGCCCGGCCCGGGTGCCGTGCGCACGCGATCCGCGGTCCGGTCTCCCAGCAGCCCGCGGCCCTCGACGGCCTCGACCACCTCGACCGCCACGGCCGCCACGTCGCGCTGGGGCCGCAGGTAGATGGCCTCCAGGACGCCGCTTCGGCCGAAGGTCCGCGTGAGGTCTCGCAGGTCGCGCATCGCGTGAAGTCGGAATGAGCAGAATCGAAGGGGGATCGGGCGGACGGCAGGATACTCGTCCGCAGGTGCACGGAGGACATGGCAGGGGCATTCGGGACGCCGCGGACCCTTCGAACGCAAGACTGAAGCAATCAAGCAACGAAATCGGCCGTCTTCGTCGCGAACGGCGATGCCAATCTGGTACTCGACCACGAACCGGAGGTAGGCTTCGGTACCCGCATCAACGCCTTGCCGATTGCCCCTTGCATGCCGAGGGTTTTCCCGGGGGCTGCTCATCTTGTCGTCACGGACGATCTGGTCGACCGTGACGGCACGATGCGAAGTGGGAGCAATTGCAATACGCTGCGCCTTTCCCAAGAACCAAAGACGAGCCAAGTCTCGTTTCAACACGGAGGTATGACCATGAAGAGCTTCATCGCAATCGCGGTGCTGTCGCTGGCTTCGGTGACTGCGTTCGCGCAGACCGGTGGTGTTCCGCCGGAGCAGACGCCCGCAGGCACGCCCGGCAAGTTCAAGAAGCCGGCAGCGGCGGTTGCACCCACCACGACCGACACGCCCGCTGCGAAGCCGACGACGACCAAGGCCGAGCGCAAGGCTGCCCGCAAGGCCAAGCGTGAAGCGAAGGTCGGCGACAAGCCGCTGAACTGACGCAAAGGGTTCGTCGTCGGCCAGTTGCCGCGACGGACCGTTCGTGATCGGTCGCCGGCCCGCCAGTCGCAGCGACAGGTCCCGGTCCATCGGCTTCGGACAGGACACGGCCGCCAACCGTTGTTGGCGGCCGCGTGCGTTTCCGGCGTGGCTAATCGTCAATCGCCCTGCAGTGAAGACATCGGCGGGCCTGCCGGGGCGTCGCCACCGTCCCGCGGATCGCGGTAGCCGGGCGCGAGGATCGCATTGCTCGCGCCGTAGAGCGCGAGCGGATCGCGCAGCCAGAGCGCGTACTCGGGCCCGCGCAGCCGGTGGTCCGGCGAACAGTCGACGTTCCAGCGCCGCAGCATGTAGCCGACGTTGGCAGCCCGCACGTGCACCTGGAGCACGCCGTCGGGCATGTCGTAGTCCATGCGCACGATCGCCGGATCGGCATAGGCCGGATGCGGAACGAGTTCGAGCTCGATGATGCGATTCCACTGCACGTCGCGGTCCGCGGACTCTTCCGGCGCGATCGGGTCGTCCTCCAGCACCGCGGTCTCGCGCATCCGGGTGAAGACGAAGTCGCGGAACTCCTTCGACTTGCGGTCGTAGGCACGAACGTGCCAGCGGATGCCGGTGTCGATCAGCGCGATCGGCACGATCTCGCGCTGCGTGGCGCCGCTGGACGTGGAGTGGTAGCGCAGGCTGATCGCCTTGCCGCGGTGGATCGCCCGCGTGATCGGCGCCAGGATGTCCATCGACGGCACGTTGAGCGACAGCGGGAACTCGCAGCGCACGAGCGAACCGCTGGCCGTGCCGAAACCTTCGCCGAATCCCTGCGACAACGCGGTGAGCACCCGCTCCGGGGCGTGCTCGAAGACCGGATGGAACACGTCGCTGGGCCGGTAGATCTTGTCCGACGGATCGAGCACCAGGTTGCGCGGCGCGATCTCGCGGTACATCGCGATGTCGCGGGTCGCACCGGCCGGTCCGGTCCCGAAGCGGTCCGACACGTCGAGCCGCCGCAGCTCGCCGAGGAACCACAGGCGGAAATCGATATGCGAGAGCCGCTCGGCCTGGGTGCGCGTGAGGCCGTCGAGGAGCTCGGTGCGATGCTTGGTCTTGGTCGCCATGCGTCGATCATATCCGCTCGCACGCGACGTGATCGCCCGAAGTGCTTGTGCTCATCATTTTGATGATCTAAGATGATCTCCCAGCCAACCCCGCCGGAGACTCTCGTGACCGATCTCGTCCTGATGTTCCTGTTGTCGCAACCCCATCGCCTGACCCTGATCGGGCGTGCGCTCTACAAGTTCGCGGCCTTCCAGGTCGTGGCCGGCCTGGTCGCGCAGATCGTCACGTCGGCCCTGCGCCAGGCCCGGCCGCACGACAGTGCCCGGTGGCTGAGCGACGTCTGGCCCACCCTGCCCACGTGGTGGATCCCGGAGACTGTGCTGGGGATGATCGGCGTGACGACGCTCGCCGCCGTCGGACTCGTCGTGGCCTACGAAGGGCGGCAGGTCGAGCGTCAGTGGGTCTGACAACGGCTGCCCGCAGGAACAAGGGGCCCGCACGGAATCGTAGAAAGCCTAGACTTGCGCTTTGCATCACGACAGGGGCAAGGCATGGAAGATGGTATCTACAGCCTGCGCCTGTTGATCGAAGCAACGGTCTCGACGGGCCTCGTGGTCCTTCGCGATCGATCTGTCAATGGAGGCAACGGGGAACGCATCTACCGAGGTGTCTTCACCCGGAAGGCCAATCGGATCTGCGGCACGCTGACCGTCAGCAAATGGCTCCCCGCCGAGCCGGGGCAGTCGGCCATGTTGTCCAGCGAAGAACCTTTCGAGATCGCCCTGTCCGGCACGAGCGATGCCCAAGGCTTCCACCTCGTCGGATTGGGACCCCATTCCTCGGTGGTCGAAGTGAACGGACAGCGCGTCACGAGCCTCGCGGAGGGCCGCCGGCCCGGGCCCGACGCGACCCCACAAGAGCCCGTGGAGGTAGTCGCCGTGGACCCGCAGTCGCGCGCCCCCGCCCTCTGACCACAGCGGGACCGCTGACGATCGTACACATTCCAATACTTGACCTTGTCCAGAGTCCGAGCTTAGTAACCTGGCATGGACGACGTACGGAAACTGCTCCAGGAGCACGGATTGCAGGTCACCGCAGCGCATGGCGACGCTGCGCGCCGTGGCGTCGCGTCCGCATGCCACCGCGGACGAGGTGACCGAGGACGTGCGCGCCGCGATCGGCTCGGTCTCCCGGCAGGCGGTGTACGACACGCTCGCCGTCCTCGTGGAAAAGAAGATGATCCGCCGCATCCAGACGCCCGGATCGCCGGCGCGCTTCGAGGACCGGGTTGGTGACAATCACCACCATCTGATCTGCCGGACCTGCGGGACGACCACCGACATCGACTGTGCGGTCGGCGCGACGCCCTGCCTCACCGCGCACGATGCACACGGGTTCGAGATCGACGAGGCCGAAGTGATCTATTGGGGCCGCTGTCCCGCCTGCCGCGAGGCTGCCACGGCGGCGCAGGGCGAGCAGGCGCCCCCCGCGCTCGCCCAGCCCTCCGAGACCGCGAGACCGCGGCGCGCCTCGCGCGCCAACCCCCGAACCTGAATCCAGCATGCCCAGTGACCCCGACTGCGCGAAGCCCGGGAGGCACCACGCCCGCGGCAGACCCACGACCGCCGTCGCACGATCCTTCGGGAATCGCCACGGCGCCGGTCTCCTCCATCCACCAGCCGAAAGGTGAAGACAGGACAGGCCAGATCGTCAAGCGCATCGACAAGTGCCCCGTGATGGGCGCGAACCACGCATCGACGCCGACCGCCGCGCACGCGAACCAGAAGTGGTGGCCCGAGGCGCTGAACCTGAAGGTCCTCCAGCAGAATTCGCCGCTGGCGGACCCGATGGGCGAGGGATTCGACTACGCCGAGGCATTCAAGTCCCTCGACCTCGATGCCCTGCAGAAGGACCTCGACGCCCTGATGACGGATTCTCAGGACTGGTGGCCGGCCGACTACGGGCACTACGGCCCGCTGTTCATCCGCATGGCCTGGCACAGCGCCGGGACCTACCGCATCGGCGACGGACGCGGCGGCGCGGGGTTCGGCACGCAGCGCTTCGCGCCGCTCAACAGCTGGCCCGACAACGCCAACCTGGACAAGGCGCGCCGCCTGCTGTGGCCGATCAAGCAGAAGTACGGTCGCCAGATCTCGTGGGCCGACCTGATGATTCTGGCCGGCAACCGTGCGCTCGAGACGATGGGTTTCAAGACCTTCGGCTTCGCCGGCGGCCGAGAGGACGTTTGGGAGCCGCTCGACATCTACTGGGGTCCCGAGGACAAGTGGCTCGACGACAACCGCTACAGCGGCGACCGCGAGCTCGAGAATCCGCTGGGTGCGGTGCAGATGGGCCTGATCTACGTCAACCCGGAAGGACCCGACGGCACGCCCGATCCGCTCGCCTCCGCCCGCGACATCCGCGAGACCTTCGCCCGCATGGCGATGAACGACGAGGAGACCGTCGCGCTGATCGCCGGCGGACACACGTTCGGCAAGGTCCACGGTGCCGCCGATCCCGGCAAGTACGTCGGGCCGGAACCCGAGGCCGCCGGCATCGAGCACCAGGGCCTGGGCTGGATCAACAGCTTCGGCACCGGCAAGGGCACGGACGCGATCAGCAGCGGACTCGAAGGCGCATGGACGAACGACCCCGTCCGGTGGGACAACGGCTACTACGACAACCTGTTCGGCCACGAGTGGGAACTGATCCGCGGGCCGGGCGGCGGCAAGCAATGGGCCCCGAAGAACGCCGAGGCGGCGCGCACGGTGCCCGATGCGCAGGACCCGTCGAGGAAACACGCGCCGTTCATGGCGACGACCGACATCGCGATGATCACCGACCCGGCCTACCTGGCGATCTCGAAGCGCTTCCACGCGAACCCCGACCAGTTGGCCGACGCCTTCGCACTGGCCTGGTACAAGCTGACCCATCGCGACATGGGACCGATCACGCGTTACCTCGGTCCGCTGGTGCCGCAGGAAGAGCTGCTGTGGCAGGACCCGGTCCCGGCGGTCGACCATCCGCTGGTCTCGGACCAGGACGTCGCCGCGCTCAAGGGCAAGCTGCTCGCGTCGGGCCTGTCGATCGCGCAGCTGGTGTCGACGGCATGGGCTTCCGCGTCGACGTTCCGCGGGACCGACAAGCGCGGCGGCGCCAATGGCGCGCGCATCCGCCTGGCCCCGCAGAAGGACTGGGCCTGCAACAACCCGCCCGAACGCGCCGAGGCCCTGGCGGCGCTGGAGAAGGTGCAGCAGGACTTCAACGGCGCGCGGTCTGGCGGCACGCGCATCTCGCTGGCCGACCTGATCGTGCTCGGCGGCTGTGCCGCCGTGGAGGAGGCGGCCAAGCGCGCGGGCCACGACGTGCAGGTGCCGTTCACGCCGGATCGCACCGACGCGTCGCAGGAACAGACGGACGTGGACGCGTTCGCCGTGCTCGAGCCCACCGCCGACGGCTTTCGCAACTACCTGGCCGACGGCCATCGCCGCAGCGCGGAGGAGTTGCTGGTCGAACGGGCCCTGCTGGTCGGCGGCCTGCGCGCGTTGAACGCGACGAGCGGCGGCCAGTCGGTCGGCGCGCTGACCAGCCGGCCGCAGACCCTGACCAACGACTTCTTCGTGACGCTGCTCGACATGGGCACGACGTGGCGACCGTCCGCCACGACGAAGGGCCTCTTCGAAGGGCGCAACTGGACGACTGGCGACGCCCGGTGGACCGGCAGCCGGGTCGACCTGGTGTTCGGCTCGAACTCGCAGTTGCGGGCGCTGGCCGAGGTCTCCGCGAGCGCGGACGCGAAGCGGAAGTTCGTCGACGACTTCGTGGCCGCGTGGACCAAGGTGATGAACCTCGACCGCTTCGACCTGGGCTGAGTCAGGACGGGCGTGAGCGCGCGGTCGCTCACGCCTCGCGGCGAAGCGCGCGCAGCCCGCTCCCCGGAGTCAATGACTGGCGTCCGGACGTGTTCCGTTCGCCGAGTCGTCGGCTCCCCAGACTTCCTCGCCGACCGTCGCCACGATCGTGGGGAGCGGACCCGGTGCGGCGGCATCCGCGATCCCGGGTTCTTCGGGAGGCGTGGTCTGCACGTCGAACGACGGAGGGATCCAGATCGGCGTCTGTGGATGGACGGGTGCGACCCGCCCCGTCGGGGCCGCGACGGTCGCCTGCTGGCCGGCCGCGCCAGCCACGAAGATCGCGGCGAGGATCGACGCGAAGAGGGTGAATTTCCTGGTCATGCGAGTCTCCGGTGAATGGGCTTGACGGCGCGCGAGGGTCCGCTCACTTCTGATAGAAGTAGTAGCAGCCGGCCAGCGTCGTCCTGCTGCGCGGCCCTTCGCTCATGAGGATGACCGTCTTCTTCGCGCTCACCTGCAGCTCGCACGCCGGTGATCCGTCGCTCGTCGCGCAGGTCATCGGCTTGCCGAGCTGCGCTTCGTAGCGCTTGCGGACCTGCGCGATGTCGCCGCCGACCATCATCGAGAAGCCGACGCCCGTGCCCACGCTCTGCGGGAACACCAGCGAGACGGGCATGGAGAACGCCGTCATCGGCGCGGTCGGCGTGAACGCGGCGCCATCGGCCTGGGCGAGGCGGGACGCGATGTACGCGGTGTACTGCGTCATGCGCGGATCGCCTTCCTTCCAGTCGTACCAGGAGTCCTGGCAGGTCGCCAGACGCTGCAGGACGATGTCGTCCGCGGCGAATGCCCCCGTCGGCATCGCGCAGATGGTCGTGGTCACCGCAGCGACGGCGATCGCGACGAGGGCGGCGTGGAAGGTGACGCGGTGTCGTGCTGGCGTCGAAGGGCATCGGTAGCTGGTCATGGTCTGCTTTCGGGGGACATCGCGTTGAACGGCAGGAGAGAGGCGTGGGGCGACCGGTGTTGCCCGGTCAGAGCGACACGCCGGATGGGCGCGATTCGATGCTGTAGCCTTGGGCCTGCTCGCGGATCAGGACGCGCAGCAGCGACGCGCCGTCGTCGAAGTCGTGCAGGCGGCCGCTCAGGACGTGCTCGATGCGGCCGGCGAGGCGCACGGGATGCGACGGATCCACGACCAGCTGCACCGCGTAGAGACTGGCGCTGGACATCAGGGATGGGTCGGTCATGGTCAGGCTCGGTGGGAAGGCGATGAAGGATTGTTGCGGCGGGCGGACCTCCGCGTCGTCACGGAACGGTCCCGCTTCGGTCCTGCTTCGGGGTCGCCCGAGCCGATGACGACCCCTTCGGACGCGGTGCTGCATTTCGGGCCCTATCGACTCGATGTCGCCGGATCGCGACTGACGCGCGACGGCTCGCCTGTCGCCCTGCGGCCCAAGGCGTTCGATCTGCTCGCGACGCTGGCGGTCCGGCCGAACGAGCTCGTCACGAAGGACGAACTGCTCGACCGCGTGTGGGGCCGGCGCTTCATCACCGAAGGGGTGATCAAGTCCATCGTCGGCGAGCTCCGCAGCGCGCTCGGCGACGACCCGAAGCAGCCGCGCTGGATCGAGACGGTGCCGCGACGCGGCTACCGCTTCGTCGGTGAAACCCACCCGGTGCCGCAACCGGTCCCCGCCACGTCCTCGACAGCGCCCGATCGCGACCTCCGCGCATCGACGGCGGACGCCGGCAACTTGCCCCCCTCGGTGTCCGACCCGGTCGGACGCGACGACGCGCTCGCGTCCGTCACCGCGCTGCACGACCAGCATCGCCTCGTGACGATCTGCGGACCGTCGGGCGGCGGCAAGACGCGCCTGGCCCTCGCGCTGGCGGCCGCACGGCGGACGGCGACATCCGACGGCGCCTGGTTCGTCGAGCTCGCCGAGATGGCGGTCGACACGACGGACGTCGCCTCGCTTTGCGCCGCCATCGCGCAGGCGCTTCGCCTGGACGCCCTCGCCGGCACGAGCATCGCGTCGCTGGTCAACGCGATGCGGCCCCTGTCGCTGCTGCTGATCCTCGACAACGCCGAGCACGTCCTCGCCCCTGTGGCATCGCTGGTCGCCGCATTGCTCGCCGCGACGCCGGCACTGCGCCTCGTCGTGACGAGCCAGGAGCCGTTGCGCACGCGTGACGAGCAGGTCTATCGCCTGGCGCCGCTGGCCCTGCCCGCGGTCGGCGACGATCTCGATGAAGCGCGCCTGATGACGAGCGGTGCGGTGCAGCTGTTCGTGCAGCGCGTCTCGTCACGCCTGCAGGGGTTCGCGCTGACCCGGCAACAGCAGCATGCCGTGGCGGACATCTGTCGCGCGCTGGACGGCGTGCCGCTCGCGCTGGAGCTTGCCGCGGCGCGCGTGCCGCTGCTGGGCGTCCACGGCATCGCCGACCTGCTGGTCGGCGACGGCCGCGATGCGCGGCTGTCGCTGCTGACCGGCGGGGCGCGCACGGCCGCACCGCGCCAGCGCACGCTGCGCAACGCGATCGACTGGAGTCACGGCCTGCTCGACGACGGACAGCAGCGGGTCTTCCGGCGTCTCGGTGTCTTCAGCGGTAGTTTCTCGCTTGCCACGGCGAGGTCGGTGTGTCGCGACGATTCGCACGATGGTGCGAGCGACGACTGGGCGATCCTCGACGCGCTCGACGCGCTGGTCGACAAGTCGCTGATCGAGTCGGTCGCCAGCGACGGACCGCCGCGCTTTCGCATGTTGCAGAGCCTGCGCGCCTTCGCGCTCGAACGTCTGGCCGCGGCGGGCGAGGACGAGGCCGTCCGCGATCGCCATCTCGCGGCCATGCAGGCGTTCTGGAAGACGGCCGATGACAGCGCTCTCGACGATCCGGCGCTGATCTGGTTGGAGCGTCACGGGATCGAGATCGACAACCTGCGCAGCGCGCTGCGCCACGCCGACCGGGCTTCGCACGGCAGCGCGCTCATCGCCCTGGTCGCTTACTCGACGCTGCTGTGGTGCCGACTCGGCCTCGCCGCCGAAGGACGCGCGTGGTGCGAGCGGGCGCGCCCCTGCGTCGCGAGCGACGAAGGGCCGCTGGCGTTTCGCATCGACCTCGCCGTGGCGACGCTGTCGGTCTACGGCAACGCGTATGCGCCCGCCGAGGCCATGGGTCCTGCACGACGCGCGGCCGACGGCCTCGAAGCGCAGGGCGACTTCGCCCGCGCCTACTTCGCGGTGTACCTCACGTTCCAGTCGGCCGTTCGCGGGCAGATCGCGTTCGAACGTACCGCCCTCCTCGATCGCATGACGCGCCTGGAGCGACCCGAGTGGAACGCGGTGCTGCGCCGCTTCCTGCGCGGCGGCCGCGGCTACGACCGTCGACTGGCCGGCGATGCGGCGGCCTACCTGACCTTCTGCAGGAGCGAACTCGCGCTGTGCCGTGTGCTCGGCGCCGTCGCCGAAGGCTGGATCGCCGCGCAGGGCCTGATGCTCGCCGAACAGGACATGGGCCATGCCGACGAAGCGATCGCGATCGGTAGCCAGGCGACCGACGAGATGCGTGCGCTCGGGCGACTGCGACAGCAGCCCATCTTCCTGGCGCTGTGGACGACGATGCTGGCCGAACGGGGGGATGCTGCGGGTGCGCGCCATGCGCTCGCGGAGACCTTGCCGATCCTCGACGGGACCAGCAACCGCTGGATGGCGCATGTGGCACTCGCGTGGCTGGCGACGCACGAGGATCGCGACGACGCGGCGGCGCGCGTACTGGGCTGGCACGAAGCGTCGCTGGCCGCGGGACGCGCGAGCGGATCCGGCGCCTACATCAGCCGATCGCTGAAGACGCTGGCCACGCGGCTGAAGGAACGACTGGGCGACGAAGGGTTCGTCCAGGCATGCGAGGCCGGCAAGGCGCTGGACGATGCCCGCGCAGAACGGATGGCACTCGCCTGATGCCGGAGCCCTCGCGGGTCACTCCTCGATCAGCGCGAGGAACTCCGTGCGCGATTGCGCGTTGGTCAGGAACGAGCCGCGCATCACGCTGTTGGTCATGTGCGAGCTGTCCTTCACGCCGCGCCACTGCGTGCAGAGGTGGTTGGCCTTCAGGACGATCGCCAGGCCGTCGGGGTGCATCGCCGTCTCGAGCAGGTCGGCGAGCTGGACGACGGCCTCCTCCTGGATCTGTGGCCGGCTCATGATCCAGTCCGCCACGCGCGAGAACTTCGACAGTCCGATCAGGTTCGCCGTCTCGCTGCCCAGCACGCCGATCCACAGCTTGCCGATGATCGGCACGAAGTGATGCGAACAGGCGCTGCGGACGTCGACCGGCCCGACGATCATCAGCTCGTTGAGCCGCTTGGCGTTGGGGAACTTGGTGATCTTCGGCGGCGCGTGGTAACGCCCGCGGAACACCTCGTGCAGGAACATCCGTGCGACGCGCCTGGCCGTATCGTGGGTGTTGTGATCGTTGACCGTATCGATGACCAGCGCCTGCAGCAGCGACTCCATGTTGCGCGCCACTTCCTGCTCGAGCAGCGCGAGCTCGTCGTCCTCGATGCATTCGGCGATGTTGTCGTTGGCGAAGAACGGGCGGCCGGCGGCTTCGAGCCGCTGGCGGATGCGCAGGGAGACCGAAGTTTCGGCGGATGGGGACTCGGGATCGGAAGACGGCAGGTCGGGCATGAATGACTTTCGGGAAAGGTTCGCAGAATGCCGGCCCTTGCATTACGGGACCGGTGGCCATGCTAAACGAAGCGACCTCCTGCCCCCGCCGGGCGATCGGGCGCCGCGGTGCTGAAGGTCGCGACCTGGAACATCAACGGTCTCGTGCGGCGCCTGCCGTTGCTGCTCGAATGGCTGCGCGACGCGCAGCCCCACGTCGTCGCGCTGCAGGAGACCAAGGTCACCGACGATGCCTTTCCGGCGCAGGCACTGGCGGACGCGGGCTACGCGTCGCTGTGCGTCGGCCAGAAGACCTGGAACGGCGTCGCGCTGCTGTCGCGCGCCGGCGACCCGGTCGTCGTGCGGCGCGCGCTGCCCGGCGACGCGGCGGACCACCAGGCGCGTTACCTGGAGGCCGCCATCGCGGGCGTCCTGTACTGCTGCCTCTACGCGCCGAACGGCAACCCGCGGCCCGGGCCCAAGTTCGACGACAAGATCGCATGGCACGAGCGACTGACGGCGCATGCGGCGGGATTGATCGACGGTGGACTGCCCGTCGTCCTGCTGGGGGACTTCAACGTCGTGCCGACGGACTTCGACCGCTATTGCAGCCGCTCGTACGACGACAACGCGCTGGTGCAGCCCGAGTCCCGCGCGGCCCACGACCGACTGATGGACCAGGGCTGGATCGATGCACTGCGCAGCCGGCATCCGGACGAGCCGATGTACACGTTCTGGGACTACCTGCGCAACCGCTGGCCGCGCGACGCGGGCCTGCGCATCGACCACGTCCTGCTGAGCCCCGGTCTGGCGCATCGGTTGAGGGACGCGCAGGTCGACCGCGAAGTCCGGGGACAGCATGGCGCGAGCGATCACGCGCCGGTCTGGGTGCGCATGACCGAGCGGTAGGAAGCGTCGCGCACTAGTGGAAATCGCGACTGCCCGTCACCAATCGGCCGAGCAGCCGCGAGTGATCGAACAGCCGGTTCGCGACGACGTGCTTCACGTCGCCCTGCCGTTGCCAGGTCCCGTAGACGGTCAGCAGGCTGGCGGCCAGCAACGGCTGCCGCTGGGTCTCGATCACGTGGTTCCAGACGATGACGTTGATCACGCCGGTCTCGTCCTCCAGCGACACGAAGATCGTCCCCTTGGCGGTTCCCGGCCGCTGGCGGACGGTGACGATGCCGGTGGTCCGGACCATCCGCCCGTCGGGCAGCGCGTCGAGTTCCTCGGCACTGAGCAGCTTCATCGCGCGCAGACGGGGGCGCAGCAAGGCCAGCGGATGACGCCGCAGCGTGAAGCCGGTGCTCGCGTAGTCGTCGACGATCTCCTCGCCTTCGGCCGCCAGCGGCAGTTCCGGCGTGGCCTCGTCGAACGGGGCCGAGCGCATCAGGTCCTTCTCGAGCCGGTGCGACGCAGCCTCCCAGCGGGCGCGGCGGCGATGGCCGACGACCGACGTCAACGCGTCGGCGGCCGCGAGCGCATCGATCTCGATCGTCGACAGGCTGGCGCGCCGGCCGAGGTCCTCGACGCTGGCGAACGGTTGTCGTTCGCGCGCGGCCACCAGTCGCGCAGCGGCCCGCAGGTTGAACGACTTCACGCTGTTGAACCCGAGCCGCACCGCCGGCTGCGGCCGCTTCGCGGGATCGCCGGACCCTTCGTCGATCTCTTCGAGCGCGGCGTCCCAGCCACTGATCGCGACGTCGATCGGCCGCACCTCGACCGCGTGGCGCTGCGCGTCCTGGATGAGCTGCGACGACGAGTAGAAACCGAGCGGCTGGCTGTTGAGCATGGCCGAGAGGAACGCCGCGGGCTCGTGGCACTTGAGCCAGCACGAGACGTAGACCAGGAAGGCGAAGCTGGCGGAGTGGGACTCGGGGAAACCGTACTCGCCGAAACCCTCGACCTGCTTGAAGATGCGTTCGGCGTAGTCGCGCTCGTAGCCGTTGCGGATCATCCCTTCGACGATGCGTTCCTGGAACGGGCCCAGGCCGCCCTTGCGCTTCCAGGCCGCCATCGCGCGGCGCAGCTTGTCCGCCTCGCCCGCGCTGAAGTCGGCGGCCAGCATCATCAGCTGCATCACCTGTTCCTGGAAGATCGGCACGCCGAGCGTGCGCTCCAGCGCCTTCTTCACCGCCGGCTGCGGATACGTGATGGTCTTGCCATTGCGCACCGCCTCGCGCGCCTTCAGGTACGGATGGACCATGCCGCCCTGGATGGGGCCGGGTCGCACGATGGCGACCTCCACGACCAGGTCGTAGTAGGTCCGCGGCAGCAGCCGGGGCAGCATGCTCATCTGCGCGCGGCTCTCGATCTGGAACACGCCGACGGTATCGGCCTTGCAGATCATGTCGTACGTGACCGGGTCCTCCTTGGGCACGTCGATCATGCGGAAAGGCTCGCCGCGGCGCCGACCGACCAGGTCGAGCGTGCGACGGATCGCGGAGAGCATCCCGAGCGCCAGCACGTCGACCTTCAGCAGGCCGAGTTCCTCGAGATCGTCCTTGTCCCACTGGATGACGGAGCGGAAGGTGGGGAACAGGTCGGCGGGCTTTCTCGCTGACCGGGTCGCGCGGGGCGCCGTGCCTGTGTCCTCGTCGGGCCGATGGGCCACGCGGCGACCCGCTTCCTCGTCCCAGTCGGACGGCTGCAGCATCGCCGCGTTCTCGATCGGCACCATGCGCGACAGCTTGTCCGCACTGATGACGAAGCCGCCGACATGCTGCGACAGGTGACGCGGAAAGCTGCGCAGCGCGGCGGTCAGCTCGATCAGCTTCTGCACGATCGGGCTGTCGGGATCGAAGCCGTTCTCCTCCAGCCGATCGCGGTGCTGGGCGCTGCCGTCCCACCACGCGTGCGACGACGACAGCCGGTCGACGCGCTCGCCGTCGAGCCCGAGGGCCTTGCCCACGTCGCGGATCGCCGAGCGCGTGCGGTACGCGATCACGGTCGCCGCCAGGGCGGTGCGGTGGCGGCCGTACTTGTCGTAGATGTACTGGATGACCTCCTCGCGCCGCTGGTGCTCGAAGTCGACGTCGATGTCGGGCGGCTCGTTGCGCTCCTTGGTCAGGAAGCGTTCGAACAGCATGTCCTGCAGCGCCGGATCGACCTCGGTGATACCGAGGCAGAAGCACACCGCCGAGTTGGCGGCCGACCCGCGGCCCTGGCATAGGATGCCGACGCTGCGCGCGTAGCGGACGATGTCGTGGACCGTCAGGAAGAAGGCCTCGTAGCGGAGGTCGGCGATCAGGGCGAGCTCGTGTTCGATCTGCTTGCGGACCTTGTCGACGACGCCGGCGGGATAGCGGTCGCGCAGCCCCTCCTCGGTGAGCCTGCGCAGGTAGCTGCTCTGCGTCTCGCCGTCGGGAACGATCTCCCGGGGGTAGCTGTAGCTCAGTTGCTTGAGCGAGAAGCGGCAGCGCGCGGCGATGCGGATCGTCTCTTCGAGCAGGCTCTCGGGGAAGATCGCGCCCAGGCGAAGACGGCTGCGCAGGTGGCGTTCGGCATTGGGCGCCAGCGCATCGCCGCAGTCGCGCACCGCCTTGCCGAGGCGGATCGCCGTCAGCGTGTCCTGCAGCGGCTTGCGCGAGCGCACGTGCATGTGGACGTCGCCGGTGGCCACGCAGGGGATGTCCCTCTTCGCGCCCAGCGCCATCAGGCGGTCGCGGACGACCGGATCGTCCATGTCGTGGGTGCGCTGGATCGTGATCCAGGCGCGCGGCAGCACGGTCGGGACCTGCGGCGCGAAGGTCGACGCGATCCAGCGCGCGTCGGCTTCGAGGCCCGCGTCGTCCTTCGCGCGCGACGGGGTCCACAGCACCAGGCAGTCGCGCAGGCCGGCGAGATGATCGATCGTGCCCGCGGCCGCGGGGATGCGATCGGGCGGCTGCGGACTACCGTCGAGATCGGACCGCGTCAGTCGATAGGCGCCCTTCTCGCAGCGCATGCGACCGAGCGTGATCAGCTCGGAGAGGTTGCCGTAGCCGTGCAGGCTGGTCGCGAGCACGACCAGTTCGAGGCCGTCCTCGAGGACGAAGCTGCTGCCGATGACGAGGTGCATGCCGTCGTTGTCGCGGGCCTCGGCATGCGCCCGGACGACCCCGGCCAGCGAGCATTCGTCGGTGATCGCCAGGGCCGCATAGCCCAGTTCGGCGGCCCGGACGACGAGTTCCTCGGGGTGAGACGCCCCCCTGAGAAAGCTGAAGTTCGTCACGCACTGCAGCTCGGCGTACCGTGCGAGGAGGCTCGTGGGCGAATCCCTTTTCCGACCGGCTTCCTCAGGGATCACGACCATGCAGCGAGTTTAGTGAACTATCGTTCTCTATTCAAGCGCCCGTGATTGCTGCGTGACTCGCCTCCGGCGGCTGCTGCCGATGCAATCACCGTTTCTCCTGCGGTGTCCCGTGGTCGCGGTGCGGATGCTCCTCCTTGTCTGCAGCGCCCAGGGAGGCACCATGAAAAACGGCCAGTACAAGATCTGTCTGAAAGCCGATGGCTATTCGGGCGAAGGGGACCTCAGCCTCAGCGACGACCACGGCCAGGGCCATGACGGCGCGTACGCGGTGGAGCTCGCGCTGCACGGCAAGGGACCATCCCTCAACGGAATCGCCCGCATCATCATGAGTCCGGCCGTCGTGCACAACTCCCGCATGCCGGAGCGCTACTCGCTACCGATGTCGGGCGTCGATCACGAGGATGCGTTCTCGCTGATCGGCATCGGTCCGCTCGGACTCATCGTCGAGCTCAATGCCCAGTGGCATTCGGACCTGACGGGCATGCCGTAAGGCGACCTCCTGCGCATAGGATTTCCAGCGCGACCGCGCGGGTCACCACCGACGCTGGAGAGACTCGCTCTACAGAAGACCCTCAGCACGCAGCAAAGCCGGGATACGCTCCTTGAACGTGAAGTAGCCCTTCTTCGCGTGCGGCCAGAACCGCTCGTCCCACCCTCGGCGAACTCCCGCCAGCACGATGCCTTCGTCCGCGAGCGCCGGCTCCAGTCCCGCCAGCGCGTCGGCCACCGGCCCGACTGGGGCTTCAGCGGTCACGATCTGCCGCACGCCCGCGGCGCGAGCGGCCGAGATCAGGACCTCGGCATCCAGCGAGTCCGACGCGTCGCTCTGACAACCGAAATGCGCGGCGACCCGTCGGGCGGCGTCCGCGGCCGCCGAGCGAACGAACGAGCGGGCCGCGTCGCCCCACAGCAGATCGCCGTCGACCAGCACGAGCGCCGCCCCGATCGGCAGGTCGCCTGCGAACAGGGACTCCGGATGCAGATCCTCGTGCGTGACCAGCAACAGCGATCGCTCACCGGGCGCGGGACGCTTCGGCTCGCGCAGGCCCTGCGCAGGCTCGACCGGTGGCTCGGTCAGCGACGGCGCACCGACGGCCAAACCCTTCGGCGCGAAACGACCGTTCGTGTACCGGGCGATATTGTCGGTCGTGGCCAGGTAGTGCTTACCGATCGTCTGCAGCCCGGCAACCCACCGCCACGACAAGGTATTGCTCGCGGCGTCGGCGTCGAGCAGGTGGCGCAGGAAGAAGTCGGCGCCGAGCGTCCAGGGCAGGCGAAGCGTGAAGATCCAGATCGAGGCGAACCACATGCGCGCGTGGTTGTGGAGGTAGCCCGTGGCGACCAGCTCACGCGCCCAGTCGTCGAATCCTTCGATGCCCGTCGCGCCGGCTTCGGCGGCGGCGAGCAACGACGTGTCGGCGAAGTCCTGCCGCTGACGGTCGCGCTCCTGCACGAAGCGCGCCCACACGGCGGGTCGCATCGCGAGCCACCCTTTCCAGTAGGTCCGCCACAGCACTTCCTGCACGAACTTCTCGGCCGCCGCGAGGCCGTGTCGATCGAGCACCGCGGCGACGACCTCGCGCTCGGTGAGCAGCCGATACCGCAAGTAAGGAGACAGTCTGGACACCGCGCCCGCGGCCCCCGGACCCGGATCGGTATTGCGGGCCTCGGCGTACTGCCGGGCCGCAGATGGCGCGAAGTGCGCAAGACGAGCGAGTGCTGCGCGGCGGCTCGGCTCGAAAATGTTGATCACGTTGAACATCGACGGGAATCCAGTGGTCCGCACTGCAGCGGCTTCGATGCGTTGAATCCAACGGGGGTCTAGATGTGCATCGGCAACCCTGCTCGCCGCAGACTCTTGCGCCGACGAGCGCCACAAAAGAAAAAGGCGTGCATCGCTGCAAGCCTTTCAGAATGAACCCGGACACCGTCCGTCTCAACACGCAGACAGCGCGATTTGGATCAATTCCCCGCAAAGCAGTACGTTCTTCGAACGTCGCCAAAGCCTTGAACCAAAGCAGATTTCTTGGTGGAGAAGAGGAGGAACAGTGAATCTTCTCGAAACCCGCGCCCAGCTTGGTTCTTCAAGGGGTCACATGTGCGCCGGTACACATTCCGGGAGCACAGAAAGTAACACAGCAGGCGAGCAGCGGCAGCCAGTTCGGGAGTGCGCAGAAGAATCGAACTCAAACCAAATGCGGCTGGCGTTTGAGATAATTGCGCCTTTCCATTTTCCTCACTTTCATCGTGAAACGTACCCCCGAACAAAAGTTCCTGCTGCTGTACGAGTCTGCCAAGCGTTCGCTTCTTGCGGCTGGATTGAAGCTGGACCGCATCCGCAGCGACACCGGTGCGCTTGAGTCCGACATCAACAGCAACATCGACGTCGGAGTACGTGCAATTTCACCGCTACTGGATGCCGTGTCTTTTGTTGACTTCGCCCATCGCTTTGGCGGACTCGTCCAAGGGATGCCCCTCATATCTAAGTCCGCCCCTGAAGTGAAACGCCTAATGCGCGCCCTGCGCCCTGTTGAAACGGCCCGTAACTACTTGCAGCACATGCGGGGAGACCTTTCAAGCAACGAAGAGGTCAGCTACCCGGCGCTAGGAAGCCTACGCTGGGTGAACGGCGGGCGAAGCTACTTCGTATTCTTGGCCCAGAGCGGTGGTGCGACTGCCCCGTCGATGGTGTTCGACGTTAGGCAGGGTGTTTGGATATCGGCGCTTCAGTACGAAGTGAAAAACACCACCGTTGATATTGATTCTGTGATGCAAGAGATGCGGGCTGCATTCGATTGGATTACTAGCCGCTGTCAATTTTCCGATCCGTCGTTTGCGGAGCTTTCCTGGGGACAGATACAGGCGATAGGTCTGCAATTTACGCTGAACCCCACGGTGCCCGATGAATCTCATCAGCCCTAGTCCATGCTATCCGGTGTGCTTTCCTGCTGGGTCCTTGATGGCCTCAGCCGAAGGCAGCCCGTAGGCCACCCGCAGGAGCATCGCTCGCACCTCCTCAAGGGTCGGCCAGGCATTCCAACGGCGTGCACCTTCGATGGTCAGTCTGTTGTGCATGGTCAGAAGTCCTCCCGCTCATCTGGTTCTACCGGCTCCCCGATGGAGGCAAGCTCACGCTCCATGTAGGCGATGACTTCCTGTCGGCCCACAGCGGCCCATATCTCTCGGTCAGTGGCGTTAATGCTTGGGACAGTGTTGGGGTAGATGCGCTTCAGGCCCGCGATGACTACCGGGTCGATGAAGTAGCCAAGTCGATCTTGTTTCATGTGTGTGT